>Ga0172373_10005526_pt1 | contig 17284 bp, 14 predicted proteins | sample Lak10m_2_FD_114546 | JGI IMG/M metagenome (GOLD analysis project Ga0172373, IMG submission 114546) | Freshwater microbial communities from Kabuno Bay, South-Kivu, Congo - kab_092012_10m | ecosystem: Environmental > Aquatic > Freshwater > Lake | place: Democratic Republic of the Congo...
GCCCGTGAGCACCGTGACCGACGCAACCTCGTGGGTCTCCGAGTCGCTGAGGCCGGTGCGGCCGCCGAACCAGCGGTATGCGCCCAGCTCGAGGCCCTCGGCCAGCGCCTGGCCCAGCACGGCCGCCGGAAGCGTCACGTCGGAGGCCACACCCAACGTGATGTCGGCCACCTGCGCTCCGCGAGCCTGGCGCACCGCCATGGCGGCCGCCTGACGGACGCGGTCGGCGTCGATGCCCTTCTTGGTGCCGAGGCCGACCAGCAGCACGCGGCTGGGGGCGCCCTTCGCCCGCGGGTACACCATCAGGGTCTGGTTCGCAGCGCCGGCGAAGTCGCCCGCCTCGAACGCGGCAGCGATCGTCTTCGGGAGCACGGTGGCGTCGTGGACGAGGGCCACGGCGAGGCCGGAGGCCGTGGCGAGCGCGTCGCCGGTCTGGACGTTGATCTGCATGGATGCGCCTTTCGGAACCGCGGGGATGTGCTGAACCTACTCAAGATCCAGGGCGACCGCCTCACGTGCGCTCGCTAAGGTCGACGAGATGGCCGACAGCACGATCACCTTCATCATCCTCGGCGTGGCGGTGGTGCTGTTCGTGTGGAACCGACTGCCCGTCGAGGCGGTTGCGTTGGGCGTGCCACTGGCGCTGTGGGCCACCGGCGTGCTCACCATCGAGCAGTCGGTCGGTGGCTTCGGGGAGACCACCGTGCTGTTCATCGCCGCGCTGTTCGTGGTGAGCGAGGGGCTCGACTCCACGGGTGTGACCGCCTGGGCAGGCCAACAGCTCATCGCCAAGGCGGGTACCAGCCAGCGACGCCTCCTGGTGCTGATGATGCTCCTCGTGGCAGTGCTCACCGCCATCATCAGCGTCAACGGGGCGGTCGCAGCGCTGGTGCCGATGGTGGTGGTCATCGCAGTGCGGCTGGGCCGCAGCCCGTCGAAGTTGATGATGCCGCTGGCGTTCGCCGCTCACGCCGGTTCGATGTTGGCGCTCACCGGCACGCCGGTCAGCGTCATCACGTCCGAGGCCGCCGACGATGCCGGCTTCGGCCCGTTCGGTTTCTTCGAGTTCACCATCGTCGGCGTGCCGCTCGTGGCCGGCGCCATCCTCATCGCCGTGCTGCTCGGCAACCGCCTGCTCCCCGACCGCACACCCGATGCGATCCCACCCGATCTCAGCGAGCTCGCCAGGGTGCTGGCCGAGCAGTACGACGTCGACCACACCCTCGTGCGCCTCGTCGTGGACGCCGGCTCACCGGCGGTGGGCCGTCGCCGCGACGAGCTGCCCGCGGCCATCACGGGCGTGCAGCGGGCCCGTCACGGCGCGGTCGATCCGTCCGACATGGTGGCGGCGGGCGACGTCGTGGTCACCTCGGGCGACCCCGCCGCGGTGCAGCGGCTCTGCGCCGACTGGCATCTGTCGGCGGCACCCACGACGCTCGAGCAGCCCGACGACCGTGAGCTGCTCGACCGCGAGGTGGGAGTGGCCGAGCTGGTGGTGCCGCCGCGGAGCGAGCTGATCGGCCAGCGGGTGTTCCCCGGCATGGTGTTCAGCGGTACGAAGGTGGTGGTGCTGGCCGTGCAGCGCAACGGGCAGGACGTGCGCGAGGGCGAAGTGCTGCTGGCCACCGGCGACACGGTGCTGGTGCAGGGCCGCTGGCACGAGCTCGAACAGGGTGGCCCCACGCAGCAGATGCTCGTGGTCGACGACCCTTCGCTGGTGCGTCGCCAGGCCGTGCCGCTCGGCCGCGGTGCGAAGCAGGCGCTGGTCATCGTCGGCGCGATGGTGGTGCTCCTTGCGACGGGCGCAGTGCCCGCCGTGGTGGCGGGTCTGCTGGCGGCCGGCGCGCTGGTGCTCACCGACACGGTCACGGTGCCACAGGCCTACCGGTCGATCTCGTGGACCACGGTGGTGCTGGTCGGCGGAATGACACCGCTCTCGCTCGCGATGCAGCAGTCGGGTGCCGCGCAGCAGCTGGCCGACGGCCTGGTCGATCTCGTCGGCGACTCCAGCCCGTACGTACTGGTCGCCGGCCTGTTCGTGCTCACCGCCGTGATGGGCCAGCTCATCAGCAACACCGCGACGGCGCTCATCGTCATCCCCATCGCCGTCACCGCGGCAGCCCAGTCGGGCGTGTCGGCCCAGCCGGTGCTGCTGGCCGTCAACGTCGCCGCCGCCGGCGCGTTCCTCACGCCGGTCGCCACCCCCGCCAACCTGATGGTGATGGGTCCGGGTGGCTACAAGTTCGGCGACTACTGGAAGTTCGGCATCTGCATGATGACGTTGTTCGCCGTCGTCGCCATCTTCTACGTACCGCTGTTCTGGTCGTTCTGAGATGCACGACGCACCCGTGACCGCAGCCTTCGAGGCTCGCGTCCTGTGGCGGTCCATCCTCGTCACCGCAGTCCTGGGTGCGATCGGCATCGTCTGGGGCATCGCCTCGGGGTCGCAGATGATCCTGCTCGACGGCGTGTACGCCATCATCGGCATCATCGTGTCGTGGCTGCTGCTGCGGGCATCGGCCATCGCCGCCGAGGGTCCCACCACGAGGTTCCCGTACGGTCGCCAGGCGGTCACGCCGATGGTGATCGGGCTGCAGGGGTTCGTGCTCCTCGCCACCCTGCTGTACGCGCTCGTCGAGGCCGTGTTCACCATCCGGGACGGTGGCAGCGACGTCAGCCCGGGGCCGGCCATCGCCTACGCCGTGGCCACGTCGACCGCATCGCTGGTGTTCTGGGCGTGGATCCGACGCCAGCGTGGCGGTTCCGACCTCCTCGCCGCCGAGACCATCGGCTGGCGCGTGGCCGCGTTCCGTGGGCTCGGGATGTCGCTCGGTTTCCTGGTGCTGTGGGCGCTCACCGGCTCGAAGTGGGACGCTGCCGCCGCGTACGTCGATCCTGTGATGGTGATCATCACCTGCGCCGCCTTCCTCACGGCGCCGGTGCGGATGGTGCGCTCCACGGTGACCGAGCTGTTGGAGGGTGCCCCGGATGCGTCGGTGCAGGAGCCGGTGCTCCGCCACATCCGCGACGTGTTCCACGAGTTCGACCTCACCGAGCCGGTCGTACGGATGACGAAAGTGGGCCAACGCCTGTACGTCGAGATCGACGCCGAGGTGCGGCCCGACGCAACGGTCGCCGACGAGCACCGCGTGCGCACGACGGTGCGCGAGCGCCTGCGCGCACTCCCCTACGACGTGTGGCTGAACTTCGAGCTGGTCCCTCCGGGCGCCATCGACGGCTGAGGGTCACACACCGAGGAAGCGATCGTGTTCTAGCGTGGTCTCACTCACAGGTTGGAGGGAACCATGAAGGACATCATCTTCGGCATCGTCGCCATCCTCATCGGCGCGTTGTTCTGCTTCCGGGGTTGGCTCGCGATGCGCGTGGTCATCCCCATCTGGGGCGCGTTCGGCGGTTTCGTGTTCGGCGCAGGCCTCATCGAGGCCCTGCTCGGTGACGGCTTCCTGCGCACCTTCCTCGGATGGGCCGCCGGCATCGTGTTCGCCATCCTGTTCTTCTTCCTCGCCTACCTCTACTACGAGGTGTCCGTGGTCATCGCGATGGCGTTCGTCGGCTTCGCACTCGGTGTGGCCGTGATGTCGGCCATCGGTGTCACCTGGAACTGGGTGCTGTTCATCGCCGGCCTCGTCGTGGGCCTGGCCCTCGGCTTCGTGGCCGTCATCACCAACCTGCCGATGGGTCTGCTCACCGTGCTCACCGCCATGGGCGGTGCCACCGCCATCGTCGGCGGCACGATGCTGCTGTTCGACACCGTGAACGTCGACGACTTCGCGAACGGCGTCACCACCAAGGACGTGATGGGCGACCATCCGTGGTGGTACGTGATGTGGGCGGCACTGGTCATCGCCGGCATCGTGGCGCAGATCGCCTTCGCCGAGCGCGTCGATCGCACGCTCCGCGACGCCTGGACCGACGCCGGCGGCCAGCACCTCCGCAGCGCCTGACCGCACATGACCACCACCCGGGCATTCCTCGCCGGCCACCTCGACGGCGGCTCCTGGCAGCGCGTCGTCACCGAGCTCGCGGTCGACGACCTGGGCAGTGGCGACGTGCTCGTCGAGGTCGCGTACTCCAGCATCAACTACAAGGACGGGCTCGCCTCCACCGAGCAGGGCAAGGTGGCACGCCTCGATCCCATCGTCCCCGGTATCGATCTCGCCGGCGTCGTTCGCGAGTCGCCCGACCCGTCGCTCCCTGTCGGCAGCGTCGTGCTCGCGCACGGATACGACCTCGGTGTCGCCCACCACGGCGGCTACGCGGCCCTCGCCCGCGTGCCGGCGGCGTGGGTGGTGCCGATGCCGGCCGGACTCGACCCGCGCACGGCGATGCTCGTCGGTACGGCCGGCTACACCGCGGCGATGTCCGTCGATGCGCTGGAACGACACGGCCTCCGCGCCGGTGACGGCCCCGTGGTCGTCACCGGCGCGACGGGCGGTGTGGGTTCGATGGCCGTCGGCATGCTCGCGGCGCGTGGTCACGAGGTGGTGGCAGGCACCGGGAAGATGGAGGCCGCCGAGTGGCTTCGTTCACTCGGCGCCGCCGACGTGGTGCACCGCGACGAACTCGCCCCCGCCGCCGGCAGACCGCTCGAGAAGGAACGCTGGGCGGCGGCCGTCGACTGCGTCGGCGGCGACACGCTGGCGCACGTCCTGCGCACCTTGCGGTACGGCTCGGCGGTCGCCGCGAGCGGCCTCACCGGCGGTGCGAGCCTGCCCACCACAGTGCTGCCGTTCATCCTGCGTGGTGTCAGCCTGCTCGGCATCGACAGCGCGCAGACCGACATCGCTCGCCGCCGCGCCGTGTGGGACCGCATCGCCGGCGACCTCCGTCCGGCGTGGCTCGGCTCCATCGACGCCACCGTGGTCGGGCTCGACGACCTCACTCCCCAACTCGACCGCATCCTCGCCGGCGGCATGCAGGGACGCGTCCTCGTCGACCCGAACCGCTGAACCACTTTCAGGCAGGTACCCCACCCCCACGGGGCAGTTCGGACGCTTGCTAAGGTGCGCGCGTCTGCACCCGGATCGGCCGGGGCAACGCTGGGGGAAGGAAGCCACATGGCCGACGAGAACAACACCACCGAGCCGTCCACACGCGCGCTCACACGCCGTCAGATCGTGGCGGGCGGCACGGCCGCCGCCGCGCTCGTCGGTCTTGCCGCGTGCGGCAGCGACGACGAGGGCGCCACCACCGAGACCACCGCCGCCGGCGGCACCGAGACCACCGCGGGCGGGGGCACCGAGACCACTGCGGGCGGCACCGAGACCACGGCGGCCTCAGGCGAGGGCAAGACCGGTGGCACGCTCCGCGTGGCCGTCGTCGGCTCCACCAACGACGTCATCGACGGCCAGTACATCGTGGCCAAGCCCGACCAGGCCCGCCTCGTCCTCGGCTGGGAACCGCTCGTGAACTACGACGCCGACTTCAACATCTCGTACGAGCACTCGCTGGCCGAGAACGTCGAAGTGGTGGCCGCCGACCACTACATCATCACGCTCAAGGAAGGCATCACCTTCCACAACGGCAATCCGGTCACGGCCGACGACGTGATCTACTCGTTCGAGCGCCGCCTCGATCCCGATCTCGGGTTGGCGCCGGCGTTGAGCGTGCTGCTCGACAAGAGCGGCCTCACCAAGGTCGACGATCGCACCGTCGACGTGAAGTTGCTGCAGCCGGCGGTCACCTTCCTCAACGGCCTCGCCGAGTACACCGCCACGGTCGTGCCGGTGGGCTACACCCGCGAGGGCGAGCAGATCGGCACCGGTCCGTTCATGCTGAAGAGCTTCACGTCGGGCGCCGAGAGCGTGCACGTCCGCTACGACGGTTACTGGGGCGGTGCCGCCTATCTCGACGAGGTGCAGATCATCGACTTCGCCGATGCTGCGGCCGCCGTCAACGCATTCACGTCGGGACAGGTCGATGCGATGGTCGACCTGCCGTTCGCGCAGGCCGAGGCGGTCAAGGGCAGCAGCGATCTCACGCTGCTCGTGTCGGAGGCTGGGTCGTGGTTGCCGATCACCATGGCCATCGACCAGGCGCCGTTCGACGACGTCCGTGTTCGCCAGGCCATGCGGCTCATCCCGAACCGCGAGCAGATGGTGCAGCAGGTGCTGTCGGGCTACGGCTCGGTCGGCAACGACATGTACGGCAAGCTCGACGGCAGCTATCCGAAGGACCTTCCGCAGCGCGAGCAGGACATCGAGGCCGCAAAGGCACTGCTGGCCGAGGCCGGCCAGGAGAACCTCACCATCGACCTGTTCGCACCGGACGACACGGCAGGCCTGCCGGAGATGGCCGCGGCGTTCGCGCAGATGGCCAAGGAGGCCGGCGTCACGGTGAACGTGAAGGTGCTCGACGGCGGCACGTACTGGGGCGAGCAGTACACCAAGTACACGTTCGCCACCAGCTTCTGGGGCACACGCCCGTACCTCAACCAGGTGGCCGCCGGCAGCCTGAAGGACGCGGTGTACCCCGAGACCCACTGGCCGCCCGCCGACAGCGACTTCGCCGACAAGTACCTCGCAGCCATCGCCGAGACCGACCAGGACAAGCGGTACGCCATCATCGAGGAGATGCAGACCGAGGAGTACGAGGACGGAGGCAACATCATCTGGGGCTTCAACAACCTCCTCGATGCCCACGCCAACTACGTGATGGGCTTCGAAGCCCGTCCGAACGTGCTCAACCTCGATCACTTCGGTCGCGGCATGAAGCGCATCTGGCTCGACGTCTGAGCCTGTCCCACCGATGGGCATCCTGAAGCTCGTCCTGCGCCGTCTGGCGCTGGGCGTGCTCACGCTCTTCGTCGTGTCGCTCGCAGTGTTCCTGCTCTCGCAGGCGCTGCCGAGCGACCCGGCGAGAGCGGTCCTCGGCCGTGAGGCGACCGAGGAGAACGTGGCCGCGTTCCGAGCGCAGTACGGCCTCGATCAGCCGATGATCACGCAGTACACGACGTGGATCAAGGGGCTCCTCCAGGGGGAGCCGGGCGTCAGCTACTCGAACGGGCAGCCGATCATGGATTTCCTCGGCGACCGCATCCAGAACTCGCTGTTCCTGATGTTCATGGGGTCGCTGATCTCCATCCCGCTGTCGCTGGTCATCGGCTCGTACGCGGCACTGCGTCGCGACAAGGCGTTCGACAATGCCAATTCCGTGTCGTCGCTCATCCTCGCGGCGATGCCCGAGTTCGTGCTCGGCGCGTTCCTCGTGGTGCTGTTCGCGACGAACGTGTGGAACATCTTCCCCGCCACCATCCGCATCCGGCCCGGCGAGCCGCCGTGGAGCGACATGAAGGGAATGATCCTCCCCCTCATGACACTCACCCTCGCCGTCACCCCGTACGTCTCCCGCGTCGTGCGCGCCTCGATGATCGAGGTCCTCGAGAGCGACTACGTGGAGATGGGCCGGCTGAAGGGCCTTCCCGAGCGCACGGTGTTGTGGCGGCACGCGATGCCCAACGCGATCGGTCCCACGTTCCAGGTGATCGCACTCAACGTCGCCTACATGGCGGGCGGCGTGGTCGTGGTGGAGTCGCTGTTCAACTTCCCCGGCATCGGCCTCGCGATGCGCGACGCCGTGCGCGACGTGAACATCCCCGTCGTGCAGTTCCTCGCCATGTTCATCAGCTTCATCTACGTGGTCACGAACCTGGCGGCCGACATCGGCACCATCCTCGTCACCCCGCGGCTCCGCACGAGGCTCAAATGACCGCCATCGACACTCCGTCCGCTGCCCCTGTCGAGTCGCGCCGGCCCGACGGCCCGTTCCGCGTGGCCCTGCGCATGTGGCGCACACGCATCGGCATCGTGCTGCTCCTTCTGCTCGTGTCGATCGCCCTCTTCGGGCCCTACTTCGCTCCGTACGGCGAGCAGGAGTTCGTCGGCCAGCCCAACACCCGGCACGTGCCGGGCACGTTGCTGGGCACCGACTACTTCGGCCAGGACGTCGTGTCCCGTGCCCTCTACGGCGGGCGATCCATCCTCATCCTCGCCGTGACGTCGACGGCGCTCGCGCTGGCGTTCGGCATCGCGATCGGACTGGTCGCCGCGTACAACCGCGGTCGACTCGACGACGTGCTGATGCGCACGATGGACATCAGCCTTGCGTTCCCACAGTTGCTGCTCGCGCTCGTCGCCCTCACCACCATCGGGCCAGAGCCGTGGCTCATCGTCGCCATCGTGGCCATCACCACGACACCCCGCATCGCACGTATCACACGCGGCGCCGCCGTGCCCGTGGTGGAGCGCGACTTCGTGGGCGCCGCAGAGGCCCTCGGCGAGAGCCGGCCGCGCATCCTGTGGAGCGAACTGCTGCCGAACGTGTCGGGCCCGTTGCTGGTGGAGGCGAACCTGCGTCTCACCTACTCCGTCGGCCTCATCGCGTCGCTCGGCTTCCTCGGTTTCGCCACCAGGGTGAACGCCGCCGACTGGGGCCTGATGGTGAACGAGAACCGCATCGCGCTCTCGGTGCAGCCGTGGGGCACCGTGCTGCCCGCCATCGCCATCGCATTGCTCACCGTCGGTACCGGCCTCATCGCCGACGGTCTGTCACGTGCATCCGCCGGCATCGATCGCGCCAAGGGGGACCAGTGAGCGACGAGATCACACTCGACATCCGCGACCTCCGCATCGACGTCGCGGAGACCGGCAACGACATCGTCGACGAGGTCACCCTCCGCATCCCTCGCGGACAGGTGTTGGGCCTGGTCGGCGAGTCGGGCTCGGGCAAGACCACGGTCGGACTGGCGGTGCTCGGCCACGCCCGCAAGGGCGTCGCCATCGCGGGTGGCAGCATCGACATCAACGGTCATTCACTGCTGGCCCGCGAGGCGAAGGAGCTGCGCTCGATGCGCGGCAGCCTCGTCACGTACGTCCCCCAGGACCCGAGCAGCTCGCTCAATCCCGCGCTGCGTATCGGTACGCAGATCCTCGAGGTGCTCGAGCACCACGGCTTCGGACGCAACCAACGCGAACGCCACGAGCGGGTCGAAGAGGTGATGGCCGAGGTGGCGCTTCCCGGCGTGCCCGAGTTCCTGCGTCGCTACCCGCATCAACTGTCCGGCGGTCAGCAGCAGCGCGTCGGACTGGCGATGGCGTTCGCCTGCCGCCCGGCGGTGATCGTGCTCGACGAGCCCACCACAGGTCTCGACGTGAGCACGCAGTCGCACGTGCTCGCCACCGTTCGCGACCTGTGCCACCAGCACGGTGTGGCGGCGTTGTACGTCACCCACGACCTGGCCGTCGTCGCCAACCTGGCCGACCGCGTCGCGGTGATGTACGCCGGGCGCATCGTGGAGCAGGGGCCCACCAAGGACATCTTCGAACGGGCGCAGCACCCCTACACCCGGCACCTCACCGCCGCGGCGCCCGACATCAACAGCGACGAGCCGGTGGTGGGTCTACGCGGCCGAGCACCGGCGCCTGGCAAGCGTCCCGGCGGGTGCTCGTTCGCGTTGCGATGCGAACTCGCGACACCCGAGTGCAGTGCGAGCTTCCCCACCGAGCGCGAGGTCGGCAACGCGCACCAGGTCCGCTGTCACCACGCAGGGCAACCCCAACACCTCACCGCCGTAGCACCTCCTGCACTCCTGCGTCGCGAGGGTGACGACGTCGCGCTGCGCATCTCCGCGGTGAATGCCGGCTACTCAGGGTTGCAGGTCGTGCACGACGTCTCGTTCGACGTGCCGCGCGGCCAGTGCGTCGCACTGGTCGGCGAGTCGGGGTCCGGGAAGACCACGCTCACACGCTCCGTGGGTGGTCTGCACCGCGAGTGGACGGGCGAGATCCTGCTCGAGGGCACCGCCCTCGAGCAGTCGGCGCGCGACCGCCCGACGGCACAGCGGCTGTCCATCCAATACGTGTTCCAGAACCCGTACAGCTCGTTGCACCCCCGCCGCACGGTCGGCGAGTCGGTCGGACGTCCGTTGCGCGTGGCCGGCGCGTCGGCGCGTGAGGCCGACCTGGCCGCGGCCGAGATGCTCGAGCGAGTCTCGCTCACCGCGGCGTACGCACACCGCTACCCCGACCAACTCAGCGGTGGCGAGCGCCAGCGCGTCGCCATCGCCCGAGCGCTGGTGTGCAAGCCGAGCGTGCTCGTCTGCGACGAAGTCACCTCCGCGCTCGACGTGCTCGTGCAGGCGGCGGTCGTCGAACTGCTCGTCGGTCTGCAACGCGACCTCGGGCTCTCGATGCTGTTCGTCACCCACAACCTGCCCCTCGTCCGCTCACTTGCCCAGCAGGTGGTGGTGCTCGCCGACGGCAAGGTCGTGGAAGCCGGTCCCACCGAGCAGGTGCTCACCCGTCCGGAGCAGGCGTACACACAGCGCCTCCTGGCCGACACACCCTCGATCGCTGCGGCGCTCGCCGGCGGCTGAGTCGAGATGGAGTTCGAGCGCAGCACCGGCCGCCGTCTCGCCCGCATCGTCGAACCCGCACGCGAGATCGACGTCGTCCACGAGACCGATGTGCTGGTGGTGGGGTCCGGCCCCGCCGGGCTCGCGGCCGCGCTGGCGGCCGCCCGCACCGGCGTGGCGGTCACGCTGGTCGAGCGGTTCGGTTGCTTCGGCGGCAACCTCACCACCGTCGGCGTGGAGGGCATGGCCTGGTACCGCCACGAGGCGACGGTGGAGGCGAACGGCATCGGCCGCGAGTTCGAGACGCGGGCGTTCGAGATGGGCGCTGCGGTGCCGGAGAGCCAGTCGCTGTCGTACGAGATCGACGCCGAGGGGTTCAAGGTGGTGGCCGACGTGCTGGTCCAGGAGGCCGGCATCCACCCGATGCTGCATCGCACCTTCGTCGCACCCGTGATGGATGGCGACCGGGTGATCGGCATCATCACCGAGAGCAAGGCCGGGCGGGAGGCCCTCCTGGCCCGACGCGTCATCGATGCCACCGGCGACGCCGACGTGGCGCACCGCGCCGGCGCACCCACGTACCTGGCGCCTCGCGAGCAACTGATGGCGGCGTCGGTGATGTTCCACCTCGCCGGTGTCGACAAACGGCGCTTCGTCGAAGGCGTGGCCGCCGACCCGCAGACCTACAAGGACTGGGCGGGCAACGGCGAGTGGAACATCGAGACCTCGGGCAAGGAGGACGACCTGTTCTCCCCGTTCCTCCACAAGCCGTTCAAGGCGGCGCTCGACGCCGGCCTCATCCCGTCCGACCTCACCACCATCGCCGGCACGTGGGGCGCAGCACACGATTCGGGTGAGCTCACGTACATGAACGTCGTGCACCTCGCCGGCATCGACGGCACCGACCCCGACGATCTCACGCTCGGCGAGATGGAGGGACGGCGCCAGGCGATGCACGCACTCACCGCGCTGCGGGCATACACCCCCGGATGCGAGCAGGCGCGACTGCGCAACTTCGGCATGACGCTGGGTGTTCGCGACACACGCAAGATCGACGCCGTCCACAACCTCACCGAGCACGAGGTGCGCGAACAGGGTCGGTTCGACGACTCGATCGGCATCTATCCGGAGTTCATCGACGGCTACGGCATCCTCGTGCTGCCCACCACCGGCCGATACCTGCAACTCCCCTACCGCAACCTGTTGCCGAAGCAGGTGCGGAACCTGCTCGTCGCCGGCCGCTCGACCGGTGGCGACCGCGTGGCGCACGCGGCCACCCGCAACATGGCGGCCTGCGCAGTGCTCGGTCAGGGCGCCGGCGTCGCGGCAGCCCTCAGCCTCCACACCGGCGTGGAGGTCGACGAGGTCGACGTGGCCGCCATGCAGCGCGAACTCGACCGCCAGGGTGTGCGTTGGCGATGATCCGCGCCCTTCACCCGTTGTTCGGTGTCGAGGTGGCCGGGGTCGACCTGCGCGACGTCACGGCCGGCGACAGCGTCGACGCCCTCCGCGCCTTGTTCGACGAACACTCCCTGCTCCTGTTCCGCGGGCAGCACCTCGACGACGACGCACACCTGCGTTTCGGCGCGTTGTGGGGGCCCATCGAGGACCGCTCGTACGGTGCGATGGGCGCGGCACCGCGCATGGACAACGTGTCCAACCGTCGTGACGACGGCACCATCGCCGGCGCCGACGACCTCGCGACCATCGACCTGATGGGCAACCAGCGGTGGCACACCGACAGCATCTTCTTGCCGCAACCTGCGCTTGCGAACGTGCTGGCGGCGCGTGTGCTCAGCAGCACGGGCGGCGAGACCGAGTTCGTGTCCACCCGAGTCGCGTGGCGCGAGATGCCCGACGCGCTCCGGTCGAAGGTCGACGGTGCCGTCCTCACTCACCGGCTCGCCCATTCGCGCCGCGACATCTCTCAAGAGTTGTACGGGCGTCATCGCGAACGCTTTCCCGACCAGCGGTGGCGCAGCGTGTGGCGCAACCCGAGCAACGGCCAGGACGCGCTCTACCTCGCCTCTCACACCTGCGCGGTCGACGGCGACGAGTCACCGGCCGCCCAGCAGCTGATCGACGAGCTCATCGAGTTCTGTACTCGGCCCGCACGGGTGTATCGGCACGAGTGGCAACCCGGCGACGTGCTCGTGTGGGACGAGCGGGCCACGTTGCACCGCGGGCGCCCGTGGCCCTACCACGAGGAACGCACGCTCGCATCCATCTGTGTCACGGCCACCGAGCGCGACGGTCTGGCGAGCATCCGCCCCTGAACTCATCCGTTGGGTGTTTCCGTGCGACCCCGGGTCCGCACGGAAGCACCCATCAGTCCCGCCAGCACGCGGCGATGTCGCTCATCGTGGTGACCCAGACGTCGTCGTGCGCCAGCACGTGATCGAGGAACCGTTCGAACATGAGGAACGCATGCGCGCGTCCGATGGTCTGCGGATGCACCGTGAGCGCGAACACGCCGCCCGGCACGCGTTGGTGGGCGAAGTCGAAGTGGTCGACCCAGCGACGTAGCAGGGTGTCGGTGTCGCCCATCACGTTGCCGCCCGGCCGCATCTCGAGCGCCGGGAAGTCGTCGAGGAACCACGACACGGGGATCTCGATCACCGGGCTCGGCTCACCGAACGTGTTGCCGTGCTCGCGGTCGATCGACACGACCGGCCGCGGCCGATAGGCCTCGAAGTCGCGCCCCATCAACGACGAGTCCCACACGAACCCGTACTCCTCCAGCAGCGACAGCGTGACGTCGCTGAAGTCCCATGCCGGCGAGCGGTAGCCCTTCGGCCGCACCCCAACGAACTGCTCGTGGTGCGTCAACTGCAGCTCCATCAAGCGTCGCTCCTCGGCAGGGTGGAGCGTGTCGATCTGCTCGTGGTAGCAGCCGTGGGCGGCGATCTCGTGCCCTGCCTCGATGACAGCGGCACTCTGCTCGGGGAAGGTCTGCAGCGTGTGCGACGGGATGCACCACGTGGTGCGCAACCCGAGCCGCCGATAGAGCGCGAGGAGGCGGGGCACACCCACCTCGGCGCCGAACTCGCCACGCGACAGGTAGCTCGGCGAGGTGACGTCGAACGTGCCCATCCACAGGCAGTGCGCGTCGAAGTCGGCACCGAGCGCGACCGCGAGGCGCCTCCCTTCGGGGAGGTGCAGCGCCATCAGGCGATCTCCAGCGCGCGCAGCACAGCACCCTGGTCGAAGTACGGGCGCTCGCACACGATCTTGTCGCTGCCGGGCGCGAACTCGAACGAGGCGGCCATTCGCACACGGAACGTGCGGCCAGTGGGCTCGACGGTGCGGTCGGCGAGCCGGAGCGGGCCGAGATGGGTGCCGGTCAGCCAGAACTCCACCAGCACCACGTCACGTTCGGTGTCGACCGCGAGGGCGATGATCTCGTTCGCCTGGTCGGGGAACGGCGTGAGCGACGCCCGGAAGTAGCCGCGCACCTCCTGCTCGCCGTCGAACACCCGGCCAGTGCCGTACAGCTCGTAACGGGGGTGCTCGAACGTGGCGATCACGGCGTCCCAGTCGCCCACGCACTCGAGCGCCATGTGGTCGCGGACGGTCTGCAGGCGCGCGGCGGCGAGGTCGGTCATGGCGGGGATCCGATCAGGTCGCACGCGGTGCGTCAAGAACGAATGGTGCCGCACCGGGGGCGCGCCCCTAACCTCGTCGACCGTGCCGACTGCTCCCACCGCCGCCTTCTCCATCACTCTCGACTGTCGTCTCGACAACGTGCCCGGCACGCTCGGCCGGCTGTGCAGCGCCATCGGCGAGGCGGGTGGCAACATCGGCGCGCTCGACGGGTTCGACGTGCGCGGCTCCGAGCTGCGCCGTTGCCTGGTGGTGCACTGCCGCGACGAAGCCCACCAGCAGAAGGTGGTCGCCGCGGTCAACGCACTCAGCGGCGTGACGCTGATGGACTGGTGGGACCGGACGTTCCGCATGCACGAGGCCGGCAAGATCCAGACCGGCACGTTGGCACCGGTGAACGACCGCGACGACCTGTCGATGGCGTACACCCCGGGCGTCGCCCGCGTGTGCACCGCCATCCACGAGGATCCCTCGCTCTCGCACCGCTACACCATCCGCAAGAACACCGTTGCCATCGTCAGCAACGGCACCGCCGTGTTGGGCCTGGGCGACATCGGCCCCGAGGCTGCGATGCCCGTGATGGAGGGCAAGGCCCTGCTGTTCAAGGAGTTCGGTGGCGTCGACGGGTTCCCGGTGTGCATCAACGCGCGCACGGCCGACGAGGTGGTCGACTTCGTGCAGCGCATCGCACCCACGTTCGGCGGCATCAACCTCGAGGACATCAAGGCGCCCGAGTGCTTCGAGATCGAGGAGCGCCTCAAGGCGAGCCTCGACATCCCGGTGTTCCACGACGACCAGCACGGCACCGCCGTGGTCACGCTTGCCGCGCTGTGGAACTCGCTGAAGATCACCGGCAAGAAGATGGAGGACCTGTCGGTCGTCATCGCCGGCATGGGTGCCGCAGGCGTCGCCATCGGCAAGATCCTCATCAACGCTGGTGTGGGCGAGATCGTCGGCTGCGATCGCACGGGCGCGGTGTACTCGGGTCGCAGCGACCTCAACGTCGCCAAGGAGTGGTTCGCCGAGAACACCAACCCGTCGCGGAAGATGGGCACCATCGGCGATGTGCTGAAGGGTGCCGACGTGTTCGTGGGCGTCAGCGGCCCCGACCTCATCACCGCCGCCGACCTGCGCACGATGGCGCCGAACCCCATCGTGTTCGCGATGGCGAACCCGAACCCCGAGATCCGCCCCGAGCACGCCGACGGCCTCGCCGCCGTGATGGCCACCGGTCGCAGCGACTACCCGAATCAGATCAACAACGTGCTCGCGTTCCCCGGCATCTTCCGTGGCGCGCTCGACGTCGAGGCCACCGACATCACCGAGAACATGAAGCTCGCCGCGGCGGTTGCCATTGCCGAGTCGGTCACCGACGCCGAGCTGTCACCGCAGTTCGTGGTGCCGTCGGTGTTCGACCGCACCGTGGTCGACCGTGTGGCGCCCGCGGTCGCCGCGGCGGCCATCGCCGACGGTGTCATCCGTCGACGCTGAGGCCTGTCACCGCACCACCCTCACCGGTCGGGCTCGTCAAGCGACGGTCAAGTCGCCCTCAACCACCGCCTGGTGGATGCCGATAGTTCCTTCGTGAACAACACCGCGCGCACTGCCCGGGGTGGCCGGCGATTCGATCCGATGAGCGGCACCTGGCCGATCATCATCCTCGACGTCGCGTGGGTGATCCTCGTCACGCTCGGCTGCTGGTTGCTCGTCGATCGCCTGATCACGGGGAACGTGGCCCGCGCGTTCGCCTACGTCGGCATCACCGGCGTCGCACTGTTCGTGTTCACCGCTTTGCCGCTGCGCTTCTTCCTGATGCGCCAGCGCGACGAGGCGACCGAGCGCGAGCGCCTGCTGAGCGCAGCGAGCGAGCGGCGAGAGTTCGAGTCGCGTCTCATCCGAGCACTCGACATGGCCGCCGATCAGCAGGCCGCAGTGGGGGTCGCCGTGGAAGCCGTCACCATCCTCACGCCGACGGCGTGCGGTGAGATGCTCCTCGCCGACTCCAGCCGTGCACACATGCAGACCGTCGGAACCACCCCGGAGAACGGTTGCGGGGGCGCGTGTCATTGCGAGGTCGCAACGCCGAGCGCCTGCCCCGCCGTGCGGTCGGGTCACGCCGTGCATCACGAGGACAGCCGACTGCTCGACGCGTGCCCGAACCTCCGTGGACGTGGGCCCGACCCGCTGTCGGCGCTGTGTGTGCCGGTGAGCGTCGCCGGATCGAGCGTGGGCGTGCTGCACCTGGTGCGGACCGCCGACGAGCCGTTCGACGACCGAGCCATCGCCGACCTCACCACGGTGGCCAAGATGACGGGCTCGCGCATCGGACTGGTCACTGCGATGGCGCAGAGCCAACTGCAGGCGAGCACCGACCCGTTGACCGGGCTGTTGAACCGCCGCAGCCTGGAGAACGAGGTGCGGACGCTCGTCCAGCAGGGCGAACCGCTGGCCGTGATCCTCGCCGACCTCGACCATTTCAAGGTGCTGAACGACACCCACGGTCACGATGCGGGCGACCGCGCGCTCCGCACCTTCGCCCGTGTGCTGCGGCGTGCCGTGCGCGACGCCGACCTCGTGTGCCGCTACGGCGGCGAGGAGTTCATCGTCGTGTGCCCGGGCTCCGACAAGTACAGCGCCTCGCTGGTGTTCGACCGCGTGCGGATGGAGTTGGAGGCAACGCTCGGCGACGGGCGCACGCCACCGTTCACGGTGTCGGCGGGCATCGCCGACAGTGGCGACGCCACTGACTTCGGCGACATGATCACGTTGGCCGACGTCGCGCTCCTGCAGGCGAAGGCCGCCGGACGCAACCGCGTGCAGTTGAACGCCGGGGTCTGAACCGCGTCAGTTGACGTTCCGCGTGCGGCCTTCCCAGTACGGCGCACGCAGATCCTTCTTCAGCACCTTGCCGCTCGGGTTGCGGGGCAGCGCGTCGAGCCAGTCGACGCTGGTGGGGCACTTGAACTTGGCGAGGCGCTCGCGGGCGAAGTCGATGATCTCCTGCTCGGTCACCTCGGCGTCGGCCTTCTTCACCACCATCGCCTTCGCCGTCTCGCCCCAGCGGTCGTGCGGCACACCGATGACGGCGCAGTCGGCGATGGCGGGATGGCTCATCAGGACGTTCTCGACCTCGGCCGGGTACACGTTCTCGCCACCGCTGACGATCATGTCCTTCACGCGGTCGTGAATGTAGACGTACCCGTCGGCATCGACGTAGCCGGCGTCGCCGCTGCGGAACCAGCCCTCGGCGTTGATGCTCTTCGCCGTCTCGTCGGGCATGTTCCAGTAGCCCTTCATGATCTGCGGACC
>Ga0172373_10005530_pt1 | contig 17272 bp, 10 predicted proteins | sample Lak10m_2_FD_114546 | JGI IMG/M metagenome (GOLD analysis project Ga0172373, IMG submission 114546) | Freshwater microbial communities from Kabuno Bay, South-Kivu, Congo - kab_092012_10m | ecosystem: Environmental > Aquatic > Freshwater > Lake | place: Democratic Republic of the Congo...
GCTCCACAGCTCGCCGAGACGGTTCTCGATGGGCGTGCCCGTGAGCGCGAGCCGGAAGCCCGCACCGAGCGCGCGCACGGCCATCGCGCGCTGCGTGCCCGGGTTCTTGATGGCCTGCGCCTCGTCGATGACGAGCGTGGCGAAGGGCTGCGCCTCGAGGGCCTCGCGGTCGAGCGTCGCGACGTCGTAGCTCGCGACGAGGACGTCGCCCGCGCCGAGGTTCGCGCGCAGTGCGTCGCGTTCGGCGCCGCGGTAGACGACGACGCGCAGAGAAGGCGCGAAACGCGCGGCCTCATCGATCCAGTTGTCGCAGACGGAGGTCGGCGCGATCACGAGCGCGGGGCCCTCCGCTGCGCGGTGCAGCAGCAGCGCGAGCGCCTGCGGCGTCTTGCCGAGGCCCATGTCGTCGGCGAGGCACGCGCCCGGCGCCCACGCGGCGAGCCGCGCGAGCCACTCGAAGCCCTCGCGCTGGTAGGCACGCAGCGCGCCCACGAAGTTCGCGGGGACCTCTGCCGCAGGAGCCTCGCGCGCCACCCGATAGCGCTCGCGCAGCGCGCCGAACGCGAGATCACCGACGACGAACGCAGCGCCGCCCGCCGCCTCGACGAGCGGATCCGCGAGGAGTTTCGGCGCCCGCGTGCGACCGCCGCCCGCCGTCGTGAGCTCGCTGAGCCCCTCGAGACGCGCGCGCAGCTCGTCCTCGAGGAGCACGAACTGATCGCCCGCGACGCGCACGTAGCGGCGGCGCTCACGCACCGCGGCGAGCAGCTCCGCGAGCGCGACGATGTGCCCGTCGACGTCGACGCCGCCCGCGAGATCGAGCCAGTCCGCCGACGTCGCGACGGTGATCGAGAGCGACGCGGCGCTCGCTCGCCCCGCGAAGGTGCGTCGCTCGCCGCGCAGCCACTCGACATCGAGCGTGTCCGCGAGCTCCGGGGCGCGGCGCACGAGGTCGATCTGCGCGTCCGGCTCCGCGATGCGCCAGACGCACGTCGCGACGCGATCCAGCTCGCGCAGCCCGAGCTGCGCGGCGAGGTGCTCGGCGAGCGTGCGCTCCGCGTCGAGGTCGCGCTCCGCGTAGACGCGGCCCGTGTCGACGAGCGCCCGCGCGATGGCGTCGCCCTCGCCCGGCACGATCGCGGTGCCGTCCCCGAGCGGGTCGGCGAGGAGGCGCGCCTCGAGCAGCTCCCCCTCGAGGCCGAGCCGCAGGGTCAGCCTCGCCCGCGACGCGCGACGCTCGCCGCGCAGCGACTCCGGCAGCGCGACGGGGATCACGCGCGAGAGCGCATCGAGCGTCGCGTCGAGCCGCGCGACGGAAGCCGCAGGCACCGTCGCCGTCCCGAGTTGCGCGAGCGCGCGGAGCAGCGCCACGGCGGGCGGCGTCAGCGTTGCGACGAGCAGTTCGTGGCGCGCGGCGGCGTGGACGACGAGGCTCGTCCCACCGACGAGACAGCCTTCGAGCGCGCGCACGTCGAAGCTCGCCCCGCCGAGCCGCAGCCCGACCTCCACGCCCCCCGGCACATCCGTCGCGACGAGCTCGAGCGCCGCGCGCCGCACGAGCAGCGTCGTCTCCGAATGATCGTCGACGACGCGCGGATGTCCGACGAGCGCAACGACGCGACGCGGGCTCGTCGGATAGGTCAGCGACTCGGCGTCGATGAGCGAATCACCGCCCGCGAGCGACTCGACGAAGGCGCGATCGGCGGGATCGCGCAGCGCATGCTTCTCGAAGTCGCGCACGCGCGAGATCTGCGCGCCGCCCGTCCACTTGTCGGCGCCCTTGAAGCGCTGCGCGAACGCGACGAATCCCTCGACGCGGGGCCCCTTCGTCCGGACGCGAAAGGCGAGCCGCACGCGGGCGCCCTCGCGCCCTTCGACGTGCTCGGCGGCGACGCCGTCGAGCGTGACGAGCAGACGTTCCCATGCAGGCGCGCGCAGCGCCGCGACGGCCCGCGCGTGGAACAGATGCCCGCGGTCGTGCAGCATCTCGAGCGCGATCGCCGTGAGCACACCTTCGGCACGGAGCGCCGAGGGCACCGTCTGCGGCGAGAGGTCGATGCCCATCACGTCGAGGGCGCTGAACGTCGGCACCTCGCGCTCCGCATCGAGCGCGAGCGAGAGCGTCGCGAGCACGCGCGGCTCCCGGCCCGACGCGTCGACGAGCTCGAGCGCCGGGGTCGCGTCGTCGAACAGCACCTCGAGCTCACCACGCTCCGGCAGCGCGCGCAGCGCCTCGCGCGGCAGCGCATCCGCGCGCGCTCGCAGAACGCGTGCGATCGACGCGACCGCAGGCGGCACCGCGGAACCCCACCAGCGCTCACGATGTTCGAGCGCGCGCTCGCGTCCGAGCGTCCGCGCGAGCGAGTCGCCCACGGCCGTCAGCGCCGCGCGCCGCGCAGGCGAGACGAGCCCCGGACCGCCGTCGAATTGCAGCGCCTCACGCACGGTGACGGGACGCCCGCGCACATCGGGCCAGTGCCCCGCGTGCACCGTCGCCACGGGCCGATCGAGCAGCTCGTCGAGCCCCGCCTGTGACAGCGCGGGAAGGAGCGCGATGCCGCGCTCGGGCGAAGGCGCAGGGGGGCGGAGGACGACGCGGTCCGTCGGTGCGGGGGCGCTCGTCAAGCGCCGCACGCGCTCGGGGTCGTCGTTTTTCACGGCCGGAAAGCATAGCCGCTGCACGCGAAAAGACAGCCTTCGACGCGTCGTTCACACACATCACACGTCGGTTTCGTCGCTTCCGCGCGCTGGATCGCGCCGCACGTCCGCGTCATACACGCCGCGCATGTCGAAGATCTCGCCGCGCCCCGTGCAGCCCGCCGAGTGGGCGCCCCACGACTCCGTCTGGCTCGCCTGGCCGAGCCACGCCGACCTCTGGCAGGAGGCGCTCCCCGATGCGCGTGCCGCCTTCGTCGCGTTCGCGCGCGGCATCGCGGACGTCGATGCCGAAGGACGGGCACGCGGCGAGAGCCTCGACGTGCTGGTGCCCGACGCGGCGAACGAAGCCGAGGCGCGCACCGCGCTCGCGGGGCTGCCGGTGCGCTTTCACCGCATTCCCTTCGGCGACATCTGGATGCGCGACATCGCGCCGATCTTCGTGCACGCCGCCGATGGCTCGCTCGCCGCCGCGCGCTTCCGCTTCAACGGCTGGGGCGGCAAGTACGTGCTGCCCCACGACGCCGACGTCGCCGAGCGCGTCGCCGTCGCATCGGGCCTGCCGACCCGGGCCTTCGACTTCGTCCTCGAGGGCGGCTCGGTCGAGGTCGACGGCGAGGGCACGATCCTCACGAGCGAGCAGTGTCTGCTCCACCCCAACCGCAACCCCACGCTCGACCGCGCCGCGATCGAGCGCGCGCTCTGCGAGGCGCTCGGCGGGACGAAGGTGCTCTGGGTCACCGAAGGCCTCGTCAACGACCACACCGACGGCCACATCGACACGATCGCGCGCTACGTCGCGCCAGGCGTCGTCGCGGTGATGGAGCCCGCCGGCGACGACGATCCCAACGCCGACGTGCTGCGTCGCATCGCGGCGGAGCTCGAGGGCCAGACGGACGCCGCAGGCCGCACCCTCCGCGTCGCGCGCGTGCCCTCACCGGGCGCCGTGCTCGACGAGGACGGCGAGCCGATGCCCGCGAGCCACGTGAACTTCTACATCGCGAACACGACCGTGATCGTGCCGACGTACGGCACCGCCACCGCCGGGGCCGCGGTCGCTGCGATCGGCGCGCTCTTCCCCGGACGCCGCGCGATCGGCGTCGACGCGAAGGCCATCCTCGAAGGGGGTGGCGCGTTCCACTGCATCAGCCAGCAGCAGCCCGCACGAAAGGAGCGCGCATGAAGCCCACGAAGCGCGAGGTCACCGTCGCCGTCATCCAGTGCCCGCTCGGGGATTCCGTCGCGGAGAACGTCGCGCGCGTCGAGCGCCACGTCCGCGACGCCGCCGCACGCGGCGCGCAGATCGTATTGCCGAGCGAGCTCTTCGAGGGCCCGTACTTCTGCACGCATCAGGAGGAATCCGAGCTGCAGCGCGCGCGCGCCTTCGAGGGACACCCGACGATCGTCCGCTTCGTGGGGCTCGCGAAGGAACTCGGCGTCGTGATTCCCGTGTCGTACTTCGAGCGGGCGGGGCAAGCGACCTACAACAGCCTCGCGATGGTCGACGCCGACGGCACGATCCTCGGCAACTACCGCAAGAGCCACATCCCCGATGGCCCGGGCTACATGGAGAAGTTCTACTTCCGCCCCGGCGACACGGGCTTTCGCGTGTGGGACACGCGCTTCGGGCGCGTTGGCGTCGGCATCTGCTGGGACCAGTGGTACCCGGAGTGCGCCCGCGCGATGGTGCTCCGGGGCGCCGAGCTGCTCCTCTACCCGACGGCGATCGGCAGCGAACCGCACGATGGCGCGCTCGACACGCGCGACCCGTGGCAGCGCGCGATGATCGGCCACGCCGTCTCGAACGTCGTGCCCGTGTGCGCGGCCAACCGCATCGGCACCGAGCGGGTCGGCGACGCGGCCGCACAGACCTTCTACGGCTCGTCCTTCTGCGCGGATCACCGCGGCGACAAGTGCGCCGAGCTCGACCGCACCGAGGAGGGCATCGCGATCGCCACCTTCGACCTCGCCTTCACGAACAGCCACCGCGGCGCCTGGGGCTTCTTCCGCGACCGCCGCACGGATCTCTACGACGTCCTGCTCACCGGCGACGGCCGCACGCCACAGCCCCGCTGAAGGTCCCCGCCCCGCTGAAGGTCCCCGCCCCGCTGAAGGTCCCCGCCCCGCTGAAGGTCCCCGCCTCGGCGGACGCCTGCAATTCCGCCGCACGGACGATCTTCGGCCCCCCGATTGTCAACGCCGGGATCCTCGGCTAGCTTCGACCGGTTCCTTCAAGGAGTGCCTCCATGCTGCTGCGCGGTGCCACGTCCACGGTCTCGGCCATCACGGCAGAATCGATCCGCCTCGACGTCACGGCCGACAACGTCGCCAACGTCTCCACGGACGGCTATCGCGCCAAGCGCGTCACCAACGAAGCCACCATCAACGGTGGTGTCCGCGCGCGCATCGACCAGCCGCCGCCGCCCCCGCCCTCCCCCACGACGCTCGAGGCCGACGGCCGTGAGCGCGTGCTGTCGAACGTCGACATCATCTCGGAGACCTCCTCGCGCGTCATCGCGCAGCGCTCCTTCGAAGCGAACCTCAAGGTGCTCGAGGCGAACGACGACATGACGCAGGCACTCATCCGCACGAAGGCCTGACGTTCGACCCGGCCGCCACGCGACGGCGCACACGAGGGCACGCGAGACATCTCGCGTGCCCTTCTTCGTTGGAGAAGATGTGCGCGTCGCCGACGCGCCGCGACGCGCTCAGCGGCGCTGACGGTCGCGCTGCATCGCAGCCCAAGCGGACTTGCCCATGTGGTAGGGCTTCGGCCAGGCGAGATCGACGCCGAGCTCCGTCGCCGCATGCAGCGTCCAGTACGGGTCGGCGAGGTGCGGACGCGCGAGCACGCAGAGGTCGGCGCGCCCCGCCGCGAGGATGCTGTTCACTTCGTCGGGCGTCGTGATGCCGCCGACCGTCATGGTGCGCACGCGCGCCTCGTTGCGGACGAGGTCGGAGAGATGCGTCATCCAGCAGCGGCCGTAAGGCGGGCGGCCCTCGGGCGTGGTCTGCCCGCTCGAGACGTCGATGACGTCACAGCCGTGCTCCGCGAGCGCGCGGGCGAGGACGAGCACGTCATCGGACGTGATGCCGCCCTCGATCCAATCGCTCGCGCTGATGCGTACCGCGAGCGGACGCTCGCTCGGCCACGCATCGCGGACCGCATCGAAGACCTCGAGCGGGAAACGCATGCGCCCCTCGATGTCGCCCCCGTACGCATCGGTGCGCTGGTTCGACACCGGCGTGAGGAAGCTCGAGAGCAGATAGCCGTGCGCGAGGTGCACCTCGCAGAGATCGAAGCCCGCGCGCGCCGCATGCCCCGCAGCCCGCGCGAAGTCGGCGACGACGCGGTCCATGTCGGCGCGCGTCATCTCGCGCGGCGCGGGCGAGTACGGCGCGTAGGGCAGCGGGGACGGCGCGATCAGCGGCCACGCGTCCGCGTCGAGCGGGTCATCGGGGCGCGCGCACTCCCACGGCACCTTCGTCGACCCCTTGCGCCCCGCGTGCGCGAGCTGCACGCCGATCTTCGAGCGCGTGTTCCCGTGCACGAAGTCGACGATGCGCCGCCACGCGTGCTCGTGCGCGTCGCTCCAGAGCCCCGTGCAGCCCGGGGTGATGCGACCGTCCGCGGAGACATCCGTCATCTCCGTCATCACGAGCCCGGCGCCGCCCATGGCGCGGCTGCCGTAGTGCACCATGTGGAAATCACTCGGGATTCCGTCGACGGCGGAGTACATGCACATCGGCGAGACGACGACGCGATTCTCGAGCACGAGGCCGCGCAGCGAGAGCGGTGTGAAGAGCGGCGGCACGGCGGCGACCTCGGCAGACACCTCGAGACCGGCCGCGCGCGCGAAGTCGCGATCGACGTCGGCGAGCAACGCGCCGTCGCGCTGGCGCAGGTTGGCGTGCGTGACGCGGCGGCTGCGCGTGAGCAGCGAGAACGCGAACTGCGTGGGCTCGAAGGCCTGGTGATAGCGGCGCACGTTCTCGAACCACTCGAGGCTCTCCTGCGCCGCGCGCTGGATGCGCTCGACCATGGGGCGGCGCTCCTTCTCGTAGAGCGCGAGCGCAGCGGGCACGTCGCACTCTGCGGCGAGCGCTGCGTCGAGGGCGATCGAGTCCTCGATGGCGAGCTTCGTGCCCGAGCCGATCGAGAAGTGCGCGGTGTGCGCGGCGTCGCCGAGGAGCACGACGTTCTCGTGGGACCACCGCGCGTTGCGCACCGTCGTGAACTGCAGCCAGCGCGAGCGGTTGCCGCGCAGCGGCGCGCCCGCGAGCTCGCGGGAGAAGAGCGCCTCGCAGTACGCGATGCTCTGCGCCTCGTCGGCGGTGTCGAGGCCCGCGCGGCGCCAGGTGTGCTCGTCCGTCTCGACGATGAAGGTGCTCGTCTCCGCGTCGAACGGATACGCGTGGACCTGAAAGAGGCCGTGCCCGTTCTCGCGGAAGTAGAACGTGAACTCGGGCAGGCGACGCGACGCGCCGAGCCAGATGTAGCGGGCCGAGCGCACGTCGAGGTTCGGCTGGAACACCTCGGCGAAAGCCGCGCGCACACCGCTGTTCACGCCGTCGGCGCCGAGCACGAGGTCCGCGTCTGCGGCGACGGTCCGCACATCGGGCACCTCGGACGCGAAGTGCAGCACGACGCCGAGCGCTGCGGCGCGCGCCTGCAGAATCTGCAGCAGACGCTTGCGCGAGAGGCCGCAGAAGTCGTGGCCCGTCGAGCGCGTGACGACGCCGCGATCGTGAATAGTGATGTCGCCCCACCGCGCGAACGCGCGCTCGATCTCCGCGTAGCTCTCCGGGTCGGCGTCGCGGAGGTGGCCGAGCGTCTGCTCGCTGAAGACGACGCCCCAGCCGAAGGTGTCGTCCGCGCGGTTGCGCTCGTAGACGACGACCTCGCAGGAGGGGTCGCGCTTCTTCGCGAGGATGCCGAGATAGAGGCCCGCCGGGCCGCCGCCGATGGAGACGATGTTCACGGCGCGCAAAGAACCACGCGGGCTGCACCGCGTCCACGGCGCGCCGTGAGGAAGGTGGCACGTCGATTTCGCGGTGGGTGGGCTTCTCAAGCGCACCGCGGTCGGGCACCGTCCGCAGCGCCGTAAGGCGCGGCGACGGAGGAGAGCGCGTGTCAGGTCATCGCTGGAAATTCGTTCGCGTCGGTGGATTCGATCAGGTCTCGCTCACGACGGGGGCCGATCTCGTCGCGCTCGGCCAGCTCGATCTGAAGCTCTGGGTCGCCCTCGCCTGCCCCACGAAGGGCCTCGAGTTCGACGCGCGCACGCTCGCGCTGATCGACTCGGACAACGATGGCCGCATCCACGCGCAGGAGCTGATCGACGCGGCCGCGTGGGCGGGCACGATGCTCGCGGACGTCGAGGTGCTCGCGCGCGGCACCGATGCGCTGCCGCTCGACGCCATCGCGAAGACGCCTGAGGGGACGCTGCTTCGCGACACGGCGCGCGCGCTCCTGCGCAGCGTCGGCAAGTCCGATGCGACGGCCATCACCGTCGCGGAGTCGAGCGCCGCCGTCGAGGCGTTCGCGAAGCAGCCCTTCAACGGCGACGGCATCCTCACGCCCGCTTCGACGGACGACGCGGCGCTGCGCGAGGCCATCACCGACATCCTCGCGTGCGGCCCGGGCGCGACCGACAAGAGCGGCCAGCCCGGCGTCGATGCTGCGCGGGTCGAGGCGTTCTTCGCGGACGTCGCGGCGTACACCGCGTGGGTCGCCGCTGGCACCGACGCGGCCGTGAACCCGCTCGGCGACGCATCGGAAGCGGCCTTCTCCGCCTACGAAGCAGCGCGTGCGAAGGTCGACGACTACTTCGCGCGCTGCCGCGTCGCGGGCTTCGATGCGCGTGCAGTCGGCGCGCTCAACCGCAGCGAGACCGACTACGCGGCGATCGCCGCCGCCGAGCTCGCGCCCGGCACCAGCGAGCTCACCGGCTTCCCGCTCGCGCAGATCGCGGGCGGCAAGGCGCTGCCGCTCGTCGACGGCGTGAACCCTGCGTGGGCCGCGCGTATCGAGGCGCTGCGCACGCAGGTCGTCGGCCCGGTGCTCGGCGCCGCAGCCTCGAAGACGGAGCTGCGCGAGGCCGACTGGCAGGCGATCCGCGCGCGCTTCGCCCCGCGCGAGGCGTGGCTCGCGAGCAAGGCGGGCGCCTCGGTCGCAGCGCTCTCGGCCGCGCGACTCGCGGCGCTCGGCAAGCCCGCCGTCCGCTCTGGCATCGACGCGCTCTTCGCCCGCGAGAAGGAGACCGAGCCGCTCGCGACGGCGATCGGCTGCGTCGAGAAGCTCGCGCATTTCGTGCGGGATCTGCTGCCGTTCGCGCGGAATTTCGTGTCGTTCGAGGACTTCTACGACCGCACGAAGCGGGCAGCCTTCCAGGTCGGCACGCTCTATCTCGACACGCGCGCGTGCAGCCTCTGCGTGCGCGTCGACGACGATGGCCGCCATGCCGAAATGGCCCCGCGCGCGAACACCTGCCTCGTCTACTGCCAGTGCACGAGCGGGAGCGGCGAGACGATGTCGATCGCGGCGGCGATGACAGCCGGTGATGTCGACAACCTGATCGTCGGCCGCAACGGTCTCTTCTACGACCGCGAAGGAAACGGCTGGGACGCGACGGTCACGCGCATCGTCGATGCGCCGATCAGCGTGCGGCAGGCCTTCTGGGCGCCCTACAAGAAGGGCGTCCGCATGCTCGAGGAGTTCGTCGCGAAGCGCGCGGCGGAAGCGGAGGCCGCCGCCGATGCGAAGGTGTCCGGCGCCGTCGACGCCACGACCACCGCCGCTGTCGCGGGGGCGCCCGCACCGGGGGCTGCACCCGCGCCCGCAGCGCCGCCGAAGCCGCTCGACGTCGGCGTCGTCGCCGCCCTCGGCGTCGCGGTCGGCGGCCTCACCGCCGCGTTCGGCGCGCTGCTGAGCGCGTTCTTCGGCCTCGGCATCTGGATGCCCTTCGGCGTGCTCGGCCTGCTGCTCGTGATCTCCGGGCCCTCGATGGCCATCGCGTGGATGAAGCTGCGGCGCCGCAACCTCGGACCGCTGCTCGACGCGAACGGCTGGGCGCTCAACGCGCAGGCGCGCGTCAACGTGGCCTTCGGCGAGTCGCTCACGCAGCTCGCTGCGCTGCCGCCCGGCGCGACGCGCACGGTGAGCGATCCCTTCGCGGACAAGCGCCGCCCGTGGGGCCTCTACATCACGCTGCTCGTCGTCGCGGCGCTCGCGATCGGCTGGTATCTCGGCAAGCTCGACGGCTCTTTGCCGCCCGCAGCGCGCAGCGTCACCGTGCTCGGCAGCGCCGCGCCCGCTGCGCCCGCTTCGCCCGCCTCGCCGACGGCCGCGCCCGCGCCCTGAGGCTGGCGCCGCGTCCAACGAGCCGCGCCCGCGGCGCTCACTCCGGCGTGCGCTGCGGGCCGGGCGCGGCGCGCAGCGACTCGACGCGCAGACGCCCGCCCTCGGCGAGGTCGTCCATCACCGCGCGCCAGCCGCGCTCGGCGTCGGCGCCGACGCGCTCGAAGGCCTCCGCGAAACGCTTGCGCTGCAGATCCGAGACGCGACGCTCGTAGCGCACGCCCGCGGGCGTGAGCGTGAGCGACTTGCGGCGACGACTCGACGACGAGGCCTCCGCGGAGACCAGTCCGTCGACGACGAGGCGGCGCAGCGGCCCCGAGATCGCCTGCCGAGTCACGTCGAGGAGTGCGAGCACATCGCTCACCGAGAGGCCCGGATTGCGCCCCACGACGAAGAGGATGCGGTGATGCACGCGGCCGTAGCCGCGCGTCGCGAGCAGGCGATCCGGCCCCGCGACGACGCGACGAAAGCCGACGTGAATCAGCTCCATCGCCTCGTCGAGCGGCTCGATCGCGGGCGGCGCTGTCGGTGCGCTCGAGGGGCGCGGGCGTGTGGTCACGGGACGTCGTGCATCCAGCCGAAACGGTCCGGCGCATCCCCGCGCTGGATGGCGACGACCTCGTCGTGGAGCGTGCGCGCGAGCTCGCCGGGCTGACCATCGGCGACGACGAGGTCGCCCTCCGCGAAGCCGAGCACGCCGACCGGCGAGACGACCGCGGCCGTGCCCGTGCCGAACACCTCCCGCAGCGTGCCGGCGCTCTGCGCGGCGCGGATCTCGTCGATCGCGATGCGGCGCTCGGTCACCGTGATGCCGCGCGCGCGCAGCAGCGTGATGACACTCTCGCGGGTGACACCCGGCAGGATGGTGCCCTCGAGCGGCGGCGTGATGACCTCGTCGCCGATGCGGACGAAGAAGTTCATCGTGCCGACCTCCTCGACGAAGCGGCGCTCGACCGCGTCGAGCCAGAGCACCTGCGCGTAGCCCTTCTTCTTCGCGAGCTCGGCGGCCTGCAGGCTCGCGGCGTAGTTCGCGCCCGTCTTCGCCTCGCCGAGACCGCCCGGGGCCGCGCGGACCTGCGTCTGCTCGACCCAGATGCGCACCGGCGCGAAGCCCTCGGCGTAGTAGGCGTCGACCGGGCCGACGATGATGAAGAAGGTGTACGTCTGCGCGGGGCGCACGCCGAGGAAGCCCTCGGTCGCGATCATCGTGGGGCGGATGTAGAGCGACGCGCCCGGCGCCGAGGGGACCCACGCCTGCTCGACACGCACGAGCTTGTCGACGGCCGCGATGAAGTGCTCCGCCGGCAGCGTCGGCATGCAGATGCGCTCGGCGCTCCGCGAGAAGCGCGCGGCGTGACGCTCGGGGCGGAAGGTGCGCAGCTTGCCGTCGGTGCCGCGGAACGCCTTGAGGCCCTCGAAGATCGACTGCGCGTAGTGGAGCACCGCCGCCGACGGCTCGAGCGCGAGCTGCGTCCACGGGACGATGCGCGCGCCGCTCCACGACTCGCCGCCCCAGTCCATCTGGAAGACGTGGTCGGAGAAGACGCGGCCGAAGCCGAGCTTGCCCGGCGGGCACGCGCGCGGCGTCGGGACGAGCGTCACGTCGACGGGGAAGGCGGCCGCAGACTCGGCGCGCGCGGCGGTGCGGCGGGCGGTGTCGCCCGGCTCGGAGTGACGAGAGGTCGTGACTTCGGTCTGCATCGGCGTGCTCCTCCATGCGTGGCGCGCCGACGGCGGCGCGATACGTCAAGGTCCTTGACGTGTCTTGCCGTGCGACGCCGAATACGTCAAGAGCCTTGATATGTTGACGCAGCGCAACAAGTGCCCTGTTTCGTGGGACTTTGACGCGCTGCGGCGGCCCTCGACGGGCGCGCCGCGTGCGGGCTGCACACGGTCCTTGCGGCCCCGACACACCGCACGCCATGATCGCCGCGTGCCGCGCTTCCTCGCCCTCGCCCGCATCGCGCTGACGCTCGTCGTCGCGATCGTGATCGGGCTCGGCGTGCTCGGCTCGTCGCGCGTCGCCTCAGCGTGCATGCGGCTCTCGCTCGTCGAGGCGCCCTGCTGCGCGGCGATGCGCGCACCGGTGCGCGTCGAGTCACCCGCGAGCTGCTGCCGCGCGGGGACGCTCGGGAAGGCGCGCGCCGCGGACCTCGAGCGCGCGCACGGAGACGTCGCGGACGCGCCGTGCATCGCGCAGCCGCTGTGGGCGGAGAACGTGCGCGACGCGCACGACGCCGAGCGGCCGTCTCTCGTCCCGACCGATCGCGCGCGACCTCCGCCACGCGCCCCGCACCTCTCGTTCACCGTCCTGCGCTGCTGAGTCGCGCCGCTCGGGCCGTGGCCGGGTGAGCGCTTGGCTGCGCGTGGCGTGAGGCTCGACAGGGCGCTCGCTGCGACACGCAGGGCGCTCGCCGCGACGCGCAGCGCGCTCGCTGCGACACGCAGCGCGCAGAGGACGCCCATGCGACGCGCCGTCTCGGGCGCGCGCGCGACGCACGTCGACACCGCACACCGCGGACGGCGGGATGGAACGCGAGGAGGCCGTGCGACGAGGTCGCGCGGCGTGGAGGATGTCTTGGAACGTCGAACGATCAGAGCGAACGCGCGTACGACGAGGCGGGTGGTGTTCACGAGCGCCGCAGCGTGCGGCCTCGCGCTCGCGGCGATGGGGTTCTGCACACGCGTGCATGCGGAGGACACCGCGGAGCGCGCGGGCGAGGCGACGTCGGATACGCCGCCCACGCCGCTCACGCATGCCTGGGTGCGTGCACGCGCGTATGCGGTGAGTCCACGGCTGCGTGCGCTCGCGGCGGGCATCGATGCAGCGCGCGCGCGAGTCGGCGCCGCAGCGCCGCTCGAGGATCCAGTGGTGATGCTGCGCGTGTGGGAGCTGCCCGCGGGCATCGTCACGCGTGCGCCGGGGCAGACGATGCTGATGGCGCAGCAGACGCTGCCGCTCTCGTCGATTCGTGAGCGGCGCGAGGACGTCGCCCGTGCCGAGGCGCGCGAGACGGAGGTTGCGCGCGATGCGGAGGCGCACGGTGCGTCGCTCGAGGCAGACCTCGCGTACGTCGTGCTCTGGGAGGCCGCGGCGCGCGCGCGTCTCCTCCGGACGGACGCAGAATCCGTCACGCAGCGCGCAGCGCTCGCCCGTGCGCGCGTCGCGAGCGGCGCCGTCGGCGCGATGGAGCTCGCAGAGCACGAAGCGCTCGTCGCACGCGCAGAGCTCGCCGCGCGCACCGCAGAGACGAACCTCGAAGCGCGCCGACGCGCCCTCGCCGCGCTGCTCGATCTGCCGCCCGATACGGCGCTGCCGGACCCGCCGGACGCGCTGCAACACGCGGCGCCGCCCCTGCTCGCAGCGCTGACGCGCGACGCGCTCACGAACCGCGCGGAGACCCGCTACGCCGAGGCCGCACGCGCACGCGCCGAAGCGCTCGAGGGCGTCGCGCGCGCCTCCGAGGTGCCCGTGCTGACGGTGGGCGCGGGCGCGATGTGGATGGCCCACGAGGGGCTCGGCTGGATGGTCGAGACGGGGCTCACGCTGCCCGTGTGGCGCGACGCGCGGCGCGCGCGACACGCGGAAGCCGCGGCGCTCGCACGCGAGGCCGAGGCCAGCGACGACGCGTGGCGTGTCGCGATCGCGCGCGAAGTCGGCCGCGCATGGAGCGACTGGCACGCCGCGACCGAGCGTCTCGCGGGCCTCGAAGCGCGCGTGCTGCCCGCCTACGAAGCGCGCTGCACCGTCGCGCGGGCCGCCCTCGCAGCGGGCGGCGATGCGCGCGCGCTCATCGATGCAGAGCGCGAGCGGCTCGGCGTGCACATGGAGATTCTGGCGGCGCGCGCTGAAGCCCTGCGCGCACACCGGATGGCGATGCACGCCGCGGGCAGCGACGACGTGCTCGGTGAGGAGGCATCGCGATGAGTGACGACACGCCGCTCGACCCGCGCGCTCAGGCGTTCGCACGCGTCCTCCGCGCCGCACTCATCCTCGGCGCCGTCGCGCTCGCAGCGCTCGGCACCGCGATCGGCTTCGGCCTCGTCGGCGAGCGCGCGCAGGTCACGTACGTCTGCCCGATGCACCTGCAGATCGTCGATGACGGGCCTTCGTCCTGCCCGATCTGCGGCATGAATCTCGTGCCCGCTGCGACGCTCGACGCCGGAACGCCGACCGCGCAGGTCGCGCATGACGCGGACGTCGCCCATCACGACGCCGACGGCGGCACAGCGCCGACACAGACCGTGCACGTCAGCGCAACGCAGGCGACCGCGCTCGGCATCGTCGCGGTCGCGGCGCACCGTGCACCGATGGCGCGACGACTGCGCGCCCCGGCGCGGGTCGAGATCGACGCGAACGCGACGGCCGTCATCGACGTGCGGATGCCGGGCTGGCTCGACGGCGTGACGATCACGAGCGTCGGCGCGCGCGTGCGACGCGGGCAGACACTCGCAACGCTGAACAGCCCCGCGCTCTTCGAGGCCGAGCAGAGCCTCGCCACCGCGCGCGACACCGCCCAGGCGCTCGGTGTGAGCGGCGCAGGACTCGTGGACACGGCGCGCGCACGGCTCGCGGCGCTCGGTGTTCCCGCGGCGGAGGTCGCGCGCGTTGCGCAGGGAGGTGCGCCTTCGACACGCCTCGCGCTGACGGCCCCGCGCACCGGTGTCGTCGTCGCGCTCGGTGCGAGCGCGGGGGCCTACGTCACGCCGGGGAGCGCGCTCTTCACGATCGCGGACCTCACGCGCATCGCCGTCGTCGCGGAGATCGCGGAGACCGATGTGGACGCGTTGCCCGTCGGCACGCCCGTCACGATCACGCTCACCGCTTCGACCGATCACGCCTTCGCGGGACGTGTCGCGCTCGTGATGCCGACCATCGACGCGTCGCGCCGCACACGCGCCGTGCGCGTCGCACTCGAGGCACCGAACACGGACGACGGCGCGCTCGCCCCCGGCGCCGCCGCGTGGATCGATGTCGATCTCGGCGCACGCGATGCGCTCGTCGTCCCGCGCGACGCCGTGCTGCCGGAGCGCGATCACGCACGCGTGTTCGTCGACGTCGGTGAGGGGCACTTCGCGCCACGCGCCGTGCGCACGGGTGCAGAGCGCGACGGACTCGTGGAGGTCGTCGACGGGCTGCGCGAAGGCGAGCGTGTGGCCACCGTCGGCGCGTTTCTGCTCGAAGCGGAGAGCCGCCTGCTTGGGAGCGCACCGTGAGCGCGCACAGCGAGGGGCTCATCGCACGCGTGATCACGTGGTGCGGACTGCATCCGGGCGTGACGATCGCAGCCTCGTTCGCGCTCGCGCTGGCGTCGTACGCGGCGATCCGCGCGACGCCGGTGGATGCACTGCCCGACATCTCCGATCGGCAGGTCATCATCGTCGGCGAGTGGATGGGCCGCAGCCCGGCGCTCGTCGAAGATCAGCTCACCTGGCCGCTCTCGAGCGCGCTGCTCGGCACGCCCGGCGTGCGCGTCGTGCGCGGCCAGTCGATGCCCGGGATGGCGTTTCTCTACGTGATTCTCGAGGACCGCGCCGATCTCGAGCGCGCCCGTGCGCGTATGGGCGAGACGCTCGCGCAGCTCCGCACAACCATCCCAGAGGATGCCCATGTGCGTGTCGGCCCTGATGCCTCGGGCGTCGGCTGGGTCTACCAGTACGCCCTCGTCGACGACTCGGGCACGCACGCGCTCGATGCGCTGCGCACGCTCCAGGACTTCACGCTGCGCCAGGCGCTGCAATCGGTACGCGGCGTCGCGGAGATCGCGTCCATCGGCGGCTACGAGCGCGAGGTGCAGGTCACGCTGCGCCCCGACGCGCTGCGCACGTACGGCATCGACGCACGCGCGGTGAGCGCCGCGATCCGCGCCGCCAACCGCGATGTGGGCGCAGGGTCGATCACGCTCGCGGGGCGGGAGCTCTTCGTCCGGGGGCGCGGGGCGCTCCGCGACGCGGAGTCCGTCGGCGAGGTCGTGCTCGCTGCGCGCGGCGATGGCGTCGTCGTGCGCGTCCGCGACGTCGCCCACGTCGCGACGGGGGGCCGCGAGCGCCGCGGCATCGGCGAGCTGGACGGTCGCGGCGAAGCCGTCTCCGGCATCGTGATCGCGCGCGAGGGCGCGAACGCACGCGCGGTGATCCGCGACGTCGAGGCACGCCTCGAGAGCCTCGCCGGCGCGCTCCCGCCGGGCGTGCGCATCGTGCCCGTCTACACGCGCGCGACGCTCATCGACGCAGCCATCGCCACGCTGCGCAGCGCGCTCGTCGAGGAGATGCTCGTCGTCGCCGCGATCATCCTGCTCTTTCTGCTCCACGTGCGAAGCGCGCTCGTGCCTGTGCTCGTGCTGCCGCTGTCGGTCGCCGCAGCGTTTCTACCGATGCACGCGCTCGGCGTGGGCAGCAACGTCATGTCGCTCGGCGGCATCGCCATCGCCATCGGCGCGATGGTCGACGCGACCATCGTGCTCGTCGAGAACGCGCACAAACACCTCGAGCGCGCCCCCGCAGGCGCCTCGCGCCGCGACGTGCTGCTCGCGAGCGCACGCGAGGTCGGCCCCGCGATCTTCGTCTCGCTGCTCATCGTGACGGTCGCGTTCCTGCCCGTCTTCGGGCTGAGCGGGCAGGCCGGTCGTCTCTTCCGCCCGCTCGCGCTCACGAAGACCTTCGCGATGCTCGCGTCCGCGCTGCTCGCGATCACGCTCGCGCCCGCGCTGCTCGTGCTGCTCGTGCGCGGTCGCATCCGCCCGGAGCCCGAGCACCCCGTCTCGCGCCGCCTCGTCGCGCTCTATCGGCCCTTCGTCGATCTCGCGCTGCGCAACCCGCGCACCACCGCGATGATCGGCGTGCTCGCCATCGCGAGCGCGGTGCCGCTCCTTCCGCGTATCGGCGGCGAGTTCATGCCGCCTCTCGACGAGGGCGATCTGCTCTACATGCCGACGACGCTCCCCGGTATCGCCCCCGCTGAGGCCGCGCGCGCGCTCCGTGCACAGGACCGCGCACTCCGCGCCTTCCCCGAGGTGCTGAGCGTCTACGGCAAGGCGGGCCGCGCCGACACCGCGACGGATCCCGCACCGCTCGAGATGGTCGAGACGGTCGTGCGTCTGCGCCCGCGCAGCGAATGGCGCAGCGTGCCCGTGCGCCGCTGGTGGTCGCGCCACGCGCCCGCGTGGCTCGCACCGCTTCTGCGTCGCGTCTGGCCCGACACCCGCAAGCGCACGACGGCCGAGCTCGCCGCGGAGCTCGCCGAGGCCGCGCGTCTAC
>Ga0172373_10005531_pt1 | contig 17270 bp, 17 predicted proteins | sample Lak10m_2_FD_114546 | JGI IMG/M metagenome (GOLD analysis project Ga0172373, IMG submission 114546) | Freshwater microbial communities from Kabuno Bay, South-Kivu, Congo - kab_092012_10m | ecosystem: Environmental > Aquatic > Freshwater > Lake | place: Democratic Republic of the Congo...
CAACGGCATCATCCTTCAGGAATTCATCGGTTACCACTTTCAGGGCAGCACCAAACTGCTCAACTTCTATGGTGGTTTCGAATTCACGCAGGATGATGCCATTGGTAAGCCGATCGAGGCCCTTTTTGTACGGCCCCAACAGTTGCGGCACGTTATTGCCTTCGGCATGGTAGCGTATCCAATGCTCCATGAAACCACCACCGAGCATGAACATGAAACCGCTGTTCGGATTGGGTGCTGCCCATGGGAATATCTTGCCCACCTGCACGTTTATCTGATAGCCCTGCTGCGAAATGTCGACATACGCTTGCTCACCCGTATTGGCAATGATGAGGTTGCTTGAATTGATGAGATCGCCCAAGAGCGTGTCTTTGCCCTGCACCTTGGTTCCGAAGATGAAATAACCGCCCACAGTGAAGATCCAGTTCGAGCGGGTCTTGTAACCCAACGAAGCCCCCACATGATTGGTGAAACCGAAGCGTTTGGCATAATCGCCCAACGGGATCTGTGCAGCGTATGACGCACGGAACAGGAAGGTTCCCACGGCCGAATCCTGCACCATGGTATCGTTGCCTTTGGGCTTGCGCTGGGCAAAAAGCGCCAACGGCATCAGCAGTATCAGAATGACGGAAAGGCGTTTCATACCGGGCGGTAAAGGTAGTATTAACCAAGGTTACCGATGCCTTCGCAACGAGGTGAACAATCAGCCCTGAAAGTGGTTGAAAACACGTTCGATCCTACCAAAAGTCAGGTGGAAATTGCGGTAGTTAATCGTTAAGTTTGCGCTCGCTTTAAAAAACAGTAGTAATTCAACATATATAGCATGAAAATCTTAGTACCGATCAGTAAAGTTCCTGATACAACGTCCAAGATCTCTTTCGTTGATGGCGACAGCAAGTTCAATGAGGATGGCATCCAATGGATCGTTAACCCATATGACGAGTGGTATGCGCTTGTAAGAGCGTTGGAGATCGTAGAGGCCGGAGGCGGCAGCGTTACGGTCATCAGCGTTGATGATGCCACAGCCGAACCCGTCATCAGAAAGGCGTTGGCCTTGGGTGCAGAGAACGCGGTGCGTATCGATACGAAAGCAACCGAATCGTACGTGGTGGCCAAAGAAATTGCCAACTACGCTGCCGACAAAGGTTTCGATATCATCCTGTTGGGTAAAGAGACCATCAACTACAACGGTTCTGAGGTGGGCGGCATGCTGGCCGAGTTCCTTGGACAACCTTACATTTCGCTTGCTTCGAAGCTGGAAGTGAACGGAGGTGTAGCCACCCTTGACAGAACAATTGAAGGTGGTGTTGAAGTGGTTGAGGTGAAAATGCCGTTCGTAGCAAGTGCTTCCAAAGGCATGGCCGAGCAGCGTATTCCGAACATGCGCGGCATCATGGCTGCCCGTACCAAGCCGCTTACAGTGGTTCCGGGTTCTGGCGTAGGAGCCAAAACAGCCTATGTGAAATACGGTCTGCCAGCAGCCAAGTCGGCTGTGAAATTGGTCGACCCAGAGAACATGGACGAGTTGGTAAGACTTCTTCACGAAGAGTCAAAGTCAATCTAAGTCCGATCTACGAACGATTTAAAGAAACAAGAAGATGTCAGTACTTATTGTAGCAGATGTTAAGAACGGTGAGGTTAAGAAATCATCGTTGGAAGCGGCCCAGTACGGAGCCAAAGTAGCAGCAGCCATTGGTGGCGAGGCCGTTGCACTTACACTGAACGCCACTAACGGAGAAGTTCTTGGAACTGTTGGTGTGAACAAGGTTCTGAATGTGACCGATGCGTCCATCTCAGCTTCTGACCCACAGAAAGTTGTTGCGGTTGTTGTGGCTGCGGCCAACAAGATCGGAGCTAAGGTGGTTGTTTTCGCACACGATTCGACCGGTAAGGCCATTGCCCCACGTTTGTCGGCAAAATCAGGTGCCGGATTGGTAACCAACGTTACCTCGCTTCCAGACACATCAAACGGATTCGTAGTAACGAAGAACGTTTTCTCCGGTAAGGCAAATGCCCAAGTGAACATTCTGAGCGATGAGAAGATCGTTTCCATCCTTCCGAACGCTTTCGGAGTGAAGGCAGGCGCAGGTTCAGCATCTGTTGAGGCTTTCTCTGTTGATGTTACCGGAATCAATTCAGGCATCACCGTGAAAGAAGTGAAAGGCGGCAACAGCAAGGTTGTTCCATTGCCAGAAGCCGAATTGGTTGTTTCTGCCGGTCGTGGTCTGAAAGGCCCTGAGAACTGGGGAATGATCGAAGAAATGGCCCAGATCCTTGGTGCCACCACCGCTTGTTCACGTCCGGTGGCCGATATCGGTTGGAGACCGCACCACGAGCACGTGGGTCAAACGGGTGTTGCCATCCGTCCGAACCTTTACATTGCCGTGGGTATCTCCGGTGCCATTCAGCACTTGGCCGGTGTGAACGGTAGCAAGGTCATCGTTGTGATCAACAAAGACCCTGAAGCTCCGTTCTTCAAAGCTGCCGACTATGGTGTTGTGGGCGATGCGTTTGAGGTGGTTCCACGTTTGAACGCAGCTTTCCGTAAATTCAAGGAGGCGAACAGTTAATTAACTCTGCCCCACCAGAGGCAACGAGGTCGGGGCGGGTTGAAACAAAGGCACATGAACAAGATCCGCATGGGCATATATGGGCTCCAGTACAGCCAAACGCAAACTGGTGCCTATGCCCTTGTTCTCGAAGAGACCGAAGGCACACGTAGGCTGCCCATCATCATTGGCAGCAATGAGGCGCAGGCCATTGCCATCGAATTGGAGAACATGAGCCCCACACGGCCGCTCACGCACGACCTGTTCAAGACATTTGCCGAAGAATTCAATATTGATATCCAAGAAGTCATCATCTACAATTTTGTAGATGGTGTCTTCTACGGAAAATTGGTTTGCAGCGATGGCAAGAACGAGGTGGAACTCGATTGCCGCCCTTCGGATGCCATTGCACTTGCCGTGCGTTTCAAGTGCCCCATCTACACGCACGAACACATTCTGAATGCGGCCGCCTTTGAGCGCGATGACAGCGGAACAGGCATCAAACCCATTGTGGGTGCTGAGGTGCAACAGACCGAAGAGGATGAAACAGGTTTCAGCGAATACACCAACGAAGAATTGGAAGAAGCCTTGAACGAAGCACTTGGCCGCGAAGATTACGAAGAAGCCACGCTGATACGCGATGAGCTGACCCGTAGGAAAAAATAAATCCTTATCCTTGAAAGGTTCAAGCGACTTTCAAAAGGATGACAGCATCGACCACCTCACTTTTACTCAACCTTCCCCTTCTCGACCTTGGAATATCAATTGCCGGCATAGGCCGTGGCATGCTAGGCATTGTAGTGCTGGTGGCCATCGGCTACCTCTTCAGCGAAAACCGTAGGGATATCAACTGGAAGCTCATCATCATTGGGCTGCTCATTCAGCTGGTTCTGGCCATCGGCATTCTGAAAATTTCGTGGTTTGCCCACATGTTCGATGTGGTGGGACAAGGGTTCGTCAAGGTCATTTCCTTCACCGATTTCGGGGTCGATTTCCTCTTCAGTTCGTTCGTTACAGGCAATGCCGAATCGGCTGTTATCAGCTTCGCATTCCGCATTCTGCCAACCATCGTGTTCTTTTCGGCACTTACAAGTTTTCTCTACTATATCGGTGCGTTGCAGAAGGTGGTCTATGTGTTCGCATGGATCATGAAGAAGACCATGAAGGTTTCGGGCGCAGAGAGTTTGGCGGCCGCAGGCAACATTTTCCTTGGTCAGACCGAATCGCCTTTTCTCGTCAAACCTTATTTGGAAAAGATGACTCGCAGCGAGATCATGTGTCTGATGACAGGCGGAATGGCCACAATTGCCGGAGGGGTTTTGGCGGCCTACATCGGTTTTCTGGGAGGTGACGACCCGGTGCAGCAAGCCCTTTTCGCCAAGCACTTGTTGGCAGCATCGGTAATGAGCGCGCCAGCAGCTGTTGTTGCAGCCAAACTGTTGATCCCTGAAAAGGAGGAATTCAACGAGAGCATGGAGATCAGCAAGGAGAAGATGGGCGCCAATGTGCTGGAAGCCATTGCCAACGGCACTTCCGATGGTGTGAAGCTGGCCGTGAACGTAGGCGCCATGCTGCTTGTCTTTACCGCATTTGTTTACATGGGCAATTGGATATTGCACGACCTTATTGGTGCACCAACCGGCCTCAACGACCTCATTGCTGCCAATACGGGTTATGACGGCCTGAGCTTTCAATTTCTGGTAGGTTACACCTTCGCCCCTATCGCTTGGCTCATGGGCGTGCCCACTGCCGATATTTTCCTGGTGGGCCAACTGTTGGGCGAAAAGACCATTCTGAACGAATTCTACGCTTACAAAACGCTGGGCGAAATGAAATTCAGCGGCATGTTCAGCTCCGAGAAATCGATGATCATGGCCACCTATATCCTTTGTGGCTTCTCCAACTTCGCATCCATCGGCATTCAGATCGGTGGCATCGGCACGCTTATTCCCAACCGCAAAGGACTTCTCTCCAAACTTGGACTGCGTGCCCTTTTGGGAGGAACACTGGCGTGTCTGTTCACGGCCGTGCTGGTGGGGATGTTCTTGGGTTAATTGCCCCGTTGCTGTTTTAGAACCTCGTCAACGATCACGCGGAAATCCTCCGAGTGGTTGTCAACGCTTGGTTTGCGCTCCTTGCCAAGTCTCACCACCACCATATTGTATTCAGGAATCACAATGATGTACTGACCTAGGATTCCGCGTTGGTAATAAACGTGCGTTCCGTAATCATCACAGATCCAGAAACTGTGTCCGTAGTAAGGAACCACAAACGGCACGGTTGCTCTGCTAACAAAGGCTGAATCGATGATCTGCCGGCCGTTGTAATTGCCGTGCTGTAGCATCATCTGTCCGAAACGGGCAAAGTCGCGAGCATTGGTATTGAAACAGCAGAAAGCCAACTCCTTGCCGTCTTTATTGTCCAAATGCCATTTGGCGCTGTGGCTTGCGCCCAAAGGTTTCCATAGTTTCTCGGAGGCGTAATCGGTCAAGTGCATACCAGTAGCCTTCATGACGCATAGACCCAACATCTGGGTGGCTCCACTCTGATATTCGTACGAACCGGGTTGGGTTATCACTGGCACCTCATCCAATATCAACCCTTTCACATTGGGGCCATAGTATAGTTTGGCCGTTATGTCGAACGGGTTGGTGTAGTGCTCATTGAAGTCCAAACCTGCGGTCATCGTACTCAGGTTGCGAAGCGTCAGTTCATCGGCAAATTCTCCTTTGAGTTCGGGCAGGAAGTCTTTCACCTTTTGGTCCCAACCGTTAACATACCCATCTTGAATGGCGCACTGCGTCAGCATGGTGGTAATGCTTTTGGCCATGCTGAAAGAATTGCTCTGCGATGAATCGGAATAGCCATCCCAGTATTCCTCAAAGACAATTTCCCCATCCTTCACCATCAGAAAGGCCACGGTCTGCGTTTCCTCCAATGACTTTCTAAGGTCGCCCGAAATATCCCACTCGTAGTAGAAATCGGAGACCTTCCAAGGAAGCTCCTCGCCTGCAGGTATAATGCGTGTTTCGAAAAATCGGGCATCGTCAATAGTAGCCGAAGTGTTGCCATGCAGATAGGCCGCCCAAAGCCCCTTCAGTAGGAACTGGTTGCCTGAAACATACAGGCCAACTACAACGAAGAGGATGGGCACCACAACCCACGCCAGCGCTTTCAGTACTTTTTTCATGACGGGAAATTACGATGAAAGGAGTCGAGCTTATTGTTCTGAACGTGCTTCTTCCCTTTCAATAATTGCAATCAACTCTTCGTGTAGTTCAGGAATGTTGTTCAGCATGACATTCCAAACAATATCATAATCAATCCCGAAGTAGTTATGAATGAGAACATCCCGCATGCCTGCCATTTCATTCCAACTCACTTTCGGATTTTCTGAACGGATCTCATCCGGAACTTTCTTGGTCGCTTCACCGATCACCTCAAGACTGCGAACAATTGCTCTGCTATTCGTTTCATCATCGAGTAATTGTTCTCTGTCCTTGCCTTGTTTCAACCGCAACAGGTAATCACATTCGTTGAGAATGTGTCGCAGAAAATCAAGCTGCGAGGGCGACATACTCAACTTCTTTGGTGATGTATTTTCCGATGAAGGGATTGAGCGATTGTGGCGTAACGATTTCCACTTTCCGTTGAAGTAAACGGTGTAGGAATTCTGAAAGGCCAACCAGATTCTTGAGCGTCTTATGTTCGGGATGAAACTCTACCAACAGGTCAACATCACTGTCGTTGGTTGAAGCCTCTCTTGCAAAAGAACCGAAAAGACCAAGGCGCAACACCCCAAAATCGCGTATTTCGGCACCATTCTGCTTCAGCAGTTCCAGTATTTCCTTCTTTGTAGTAGGAATCATAGTACAAAGAACGAAAATTGCCGTTTACCTGCGCTCAAACTTGGCCGCATCCACCGGAGAGGCTGTAATGGAAAGCACATCTTGCGAAAGCACCAACTTGCCTGTGCCATCGCGCTTTTCCATTTTCACCGGAAAGGCATCCACAGGGATCTGTGGCATGTTCTTCTGTATGAAGAACGGCAGATCCTTGAAGGAAACCTTCACGTCATCGGCCAGCCAATAGGTGGTCTGGTTGTCGCCATCGGTATAAACTTGCTTTGTGCAGGCGAATCCGTTCACGTTCTGCCCTTTCGTTTCAGAAACGAAACGCTGTTGGGCAGTCTCCATTTTCATGGCAACAGCAGGCACCGCAGTTACATGACCCTGCGAAACGAGATCCATTCCCTTCTCATCGGAAATCACCGAATAATCGGTCGTATACTCACCAGCCTGCGAGTGGATGTCCAATCGGCTGCTGTTGCCCTTCATGTACCAGGTAACGGTAGCCTGTTCTTTCATGGCCTCGTTGGTCGTATTCAGCGTTATCACGCCTTCGAAACTCTGCGCCAAGGCCGTTTGCGCCCCAAGCAGGGCAGCAAATACATATATGGTTGTCAACTTTCTCATTTCAAATGGTTGATGGGTTATGGTCCTACCTGTCCTCTCAGGAATGACGTGTTGTATTGGTTATCTGGAATGTTGGTGGTGAAACCATTGCGTTTTACGGCATAGCCACCGTTTCCGGCCAAGGGCGGTGGCGCTGGTATCGGGATGTTGAGGTTGGAAACCACAGGAATGACGATCGGTCCGATGAACGGAATGTTCACCACCACACTGACCGTAATGGTCAATTGGAACACGCCCTGCGTGCCCGGATAACCGTAAGGTCCGCCATTGCCACCAACTGTGTTGGGGTTGATGGAAACCTGCGCTGGCCCAAGTGAGAAGGTGATCGGGAAATTGAGGATACCGCCCTGACCGGGAACACCGAACTGTCCACCGGTCCCATCTGTTCCCGGACTGTACCACGAAAGACCGATGAGACCTGGAGGCTGATCGCCACCTTGGCCCAGGTTGGCACCGCCACCACCACCGGAACCGATGAAGAATCCGAAAGCAGGTGCAGGAGGCGGAATCAGGTTACCTGTGCTGATGGCGAAGGCCATGGAACCACCTCCACCTCCACCACCATAGATGTTGAAGTTGTTGATGATGTCGGCATTCAATGTCAATTCAATGGCGTTCCCTCCGTTCTCGCCATCTCCGGTCCAGCCCAACGCAGGATCGTAGGCATCGCCACCATCACCTCCACGACCGAGGATGTTCCCATCGTTCACGATGGCCACCAACGAACCGGCAGGCAGTGTACCTGTGGTAAACGCTGGGCTTCCTGTTGTAGGGCTGTCGACCGTTACGCCCGAACCGATCAAGCACACCACACAAACGGGCGAGTTGGTCGGGGCGTTCGGATAAAGGTTGTAGAATGCCGTGCCGAGGTCGTAGTTGAGCACCGAGTTGATGACCGGCACCTGATAGCACGGCAGTATGGTAAGCGAGTAAACAATATTGTAGGTGCTATTATTACACAGCACTTGAATGACGATGGGGTAGGTTCCTGCCTGACAGAACGGGTCGGCATGGAAATCAATGTTCACCAAACCAGTGGAAGGTGCAGGGTTCGGGCTGATGGTGGCCGTAAGTCCGGCTGGCAGTGAAGTAAGAATGGTAATGGCTATCTGCTGCGGAACACCGCTCACCTGCACGATATTCAGACTGAGGTTCTGATTTTGAGAGATGACGCGATCGATGGTGTCGACAATGCTGCTTGGCGTCACGTCCAAGTAGCACGAGTTGCAATCCTGAGCGTAGGTTGGCAACCAGCACGACCCGTTGTAATAATCGACCGTGCTATCGGTGGTATTCACAATGATGAGGCCGAGCGCGGGGTTATTGATGTTGTTGCGCTGCGTTTCGGTCATTTGTGGGGCAAGGAAACCCTTGTCCTCAGAAACCAGGTGCATCACGGCACTCGAATCGGGCGTATCGGTATTGACACCCACATGGAATTCGTTGTTCCACAGAAAACTGTTTGCCACCCAATCGTTGAAGAAAACGGTGTCGTAGCGCATGGTCTGACCTTGCAACCCTGGAACCAATGGACCAGCAGGACCGGCCGGACCAATGCCGCGTCTCCAGAAAATGCCATCGAAATACCAGAAGCTGCTATCCGTTGGTGTGTAGATCAAGAGGCCCGTGGCAGGGTTGGCAATGGCCAACGTATCGGTCCTTGGTATAAGCAGGCCCTTGTTCAATGCCTGAATTTCGAGCAAAGCACTCGGATCGGGCGTTGTGGTACCGATACCAACGTTGTCCTGCGCGAAGGTGGCAGTGGAAAGCAGCACGAAAGCAGCTGCCAGAACAGAAAAAACAGTACGGAATTGTATCATCTATCGTGTGTAATTCGGGGTTCGCAATGGCCGTTTGCCAAAACGAGCGCGAAAAATACCAATAACCCATCAAATGAAGATGCAATTAGTGTGGATAAACCTATTTTTGCGGCCACAAGGGCAATTAGCTCAGCTGGTTTAGAGCACCACCTTGACAGGGTGGGGGTCACTGGTTCGAATCCAGTATTGCTCACACAACATCCGGGAGGCGATCATGAAAGTGAAGACCTCCCGATTTTTTTGATTCCCTTGAAACAACTTCAGCGTTCGCTGTTCATCCTCTTCCTTCTGCTCGGTTTCAATACCGCCAAGGCAGATATTGGCGAAACCTTCGACATGCGTAAGCAGCGCAACCGCCTGATGGAGGAACTCCACGCGCTCGAAGCCGATTCCACAGGCAGTTTTCAGACCGGCATCAACAGACTGAACCGCGCCATTGTGCTGCGCGACAGCATCATTGCACTCGACCATCGCATTTTCGAAAGTTATCAGGAATCGGTGGACCGTATGGCGCACCAGAAATCGGTAAAACTGGCCAACGACCGCTTTCTCACCATCGTTTCGCTGGTGGCAACCGTTGTAGCGCTTGTCATGGCGCTGATGCTGCTGATGGCGAAGGCGCGGGTGCTGAAAGGCGAAGGCATCGGTCTCCTGGAACTTTTCCGTCAACTGGGTTCAGACCTTGCAAACCGCACTTCGCCCGAAAAACCCGGTCATGCCCGAGCACTCCGCGTCAATATCGTGGTGGTGATCGGACTGGTAATGATGGTCGTTTCCATCATGGCCTACCTCTTGACCAAACTCTGAGGCACCCCGTTCCGTTGATGTATCTTTGGCGAAACCGATCCGCGTGCGCCATCTCCTATCCGTTCTGTTGAGTTTGTTTCCGTTGCTGCTGTCAGCACAGGAAAACGGCACGTACACCCCACTGCGCTCATCGGGCATCATACCCAAGGAATTCATCACGTTGTCGTCCGACAAATTCAATGTGGCGAAGCAGAAATTGGACGCCACCGAGGAAAAGCGCACCCGACAGGCCAAGCAGAATTTTCTGTTGGAAAGCAACTTCCTCATCGATCAACTGCTGGCAAGCGGGCGCGTGCTTTTCAACGATCCTGTTTCGAACTATTTGGGACGCGTGTTGGATGCGGTTCTGAAGAACGACCCCGAACTGCGAAGCAAGATCAGGGTGTATGCCGTGCGTTCGTCTGTGGTCAATTCGTTCACCACCGATGACGGCATCATACTCGTAAACCTCGGACTGCTGGCACAGTTGGAAGACGAATCGCAGCTCGCATTCATTCTTTGCCACGAACTGGTGCACTACACCGAGAAGCACGTGCTGAATGCCTACGTGGAGAACCAGCTGATGAAACAGGGCGAGGGCGAATACCGAAGGATCAACTTTGATGAGCGCATGCTGGCTCGCAGCCGCTATTCCAAGGAGTTGGAGAAGGATGCCGACCGTTTGGGCGCAGCGCGCTTTGCCAAAACCGAATACAGCACCGAAAGCATTCCGAACATATTTGAAGTGATGCGCTACTCTCACCTTCCGTTTGACGACATCGAATTTGACCGACATTATTTCGACCACACCTATTACAAGGTTGATGAAAGTTTCTTCCTTGACCGTGTGCGACCCGTGGAAGGAATGGAGAACGACATCTCCGATGTGGGTACGCACCCAAGCCCAAGCGAGCGTCAGCAGCTGATGAAACGCTATCTGTTGCAGAACACCGGTTCGGCAGGAAAGCGTTTTCTGGTTTCCGAACAGGAATTCATCCGCTTGCGCGAAATGGCGCGGTTCGAACTATCGGAACTCTACCTGATGGCCGATCAACCCGTGATGGCCATTTACAACTCATTCCTGCTGCAGCGCCAACACGGGCAGAACGACTATCTGCTGAAGAACGTGGCCAAGGCCCTTTACACGCTCAGCAAGTACAAAACGGGCGGTAATTATGGGTTCGTGCACCCCGGTTACACGCAGACCGAAGGCGAATCGCAGCAGGTTTACCACTTGCTTTACAAGCTTCAGCCAGAGGAACTGTGCATACTGGCCACCGGCCACCTTTGGCGATTGAAGGACCGCATGCCGCACGACCGCGATGTGGCCATCATGGCCGATGACCTGCTGGAAGACCTCATCTACCGCTACTACACGCCCGGAATGTTTGCCCAAACCCCACCGCAGGAGGGTTGGAACGAACCCGACACCACGCAGCAGTTCGACAGCAAGTATGACCGCTTGAAACAGAAAAGCAAGGCGAATCCGCGATTGAGCATGGTGAAGTATGGGCTGGTCGATCTGTTTGCCAATGCGGAATTCACCGCAAAATTCGATGCGCTTGAACGGCAACGTTGGGGCGGAAAGGATGCCTTTGTAACGGACGATCAATTGAAGAAGAAGAGCAAGGAAGACCTGCGCGCATGGCGCAATCACGGCTTTGCGCTGGGGCTGAACCGCGTGGCGGTGGTTTCGCCCACGTACGCCAAACTCGATCTGCGTAAGAATCAGCAGCACAAGTTCATCCATGCCGAATCGGCAAAGCAGGAATTGATGAAGCGCATTGACCAAGCCTCGGAGCAATTGGCCCTTGAGGCGGTCATTCTGGAAACATCGCGCCTCGATTCGCACGAAGTGCAGAAGTTCAACGACATCACGTTTCTGAACGAGTGGGTCGATCAGCGTTTCAACCAACTGGATGTGGGCTTGGTCAACCTGCATCAGCAGCGCATCGACAGCATCATTGCACGCTACGGCACCGAGCATTATTGCTGGACGGGCGTCATCAACTACCGCGAGAACAAGCCGCTGATGTACTTCTACCTGCTGTACGCGCTCATTCCTCCGGCCATTCCGTTGGCGGTGTACTACTTGGTGCGCCCCAACTACGACACCTATTATTACTGCATTGTCTTCGACCTGAAAACGGGCGAGCCCGCAATGGTCAACTACAACAACTACCGCAGACGCGATGCGCGCGACCTTATAAACAGCAGCGTTTACGACTCTTTCTGGCAACTGCGCCAACGCAACAAGACCAAGGGATGAAGCTGTTGTTGGCCATACTGACCGTGCTTCCGACCTGGCTTTTCGGCCAGGCACCGGGCTACATGGGCCGCAAACTGCTGGTAACGGGCGAGGTGAGTTTTCTGAACGCGCTTTTCAACCCGAACCACAACATGCGCAGCGGTTGGAACACCTTCAGCTTTAACGTGCGCGCCACCACCGACCTCGATTACGCGGTGGCCCGCAACGGCACCATAGGCGCCACCTTCGATGTGTTTGCCACCGGCATGCAATACGATTGGAATTCGGTAGACTATGCGGGTCAATGGTTGCAACCCACCCTGCCCGGAAGCTTCAACCATACCCGCATTTACGGCTACGGTTATGGCATCAACTACAAACTGTTCAGAAACCCATCGCGGGGTGGCATTGCGCCTGTGGGCAGCTACGCCAAGTTCGACCTGATGTTGCTTGATGTGCGCCTGCGGCCTTACGACCGCGCCAACGCAGAGGTGAGCCCCGACAAAGAGCGGTTCTTCACGCCTGTTTTCTCGGTCACCTTCGGGCGGCAGCGCATTTTTTGGAATTTTCTGGTGCTGCGATCGGGCATTCAGGTGGGCATTGTGCCGTTGGGCATTTCGTCCTACCTGCAAAACCTCGACAATGGCATTGAGCGCGGAACGCAACAACAGGATGTGCGCGCCCATGCCGAATCGCGGCTGTTCAGCTACTACCTGCTCAACATCAATTTCGGGGTGGGTTTTCTGCTTCCGTTCAAAAGGAAATACAAGGCTTTGAATTGAACCTCATTGAATTCCGATTTCCATGAGATGTACGTTGGCGCCTGTACTCTGAACTATCAGTTTCAACCAACCAAATCGAACAGTGCCTTGTAAATCTACCAAGCGAAATCCGAGGTACACCCACTCATCCATTGGCAGTTTATGACAATCAGTATGAAACAACGAGCCCCCAATGTACTCATACCCATTCACAATACTATCTGGATGATACGACCCCCAATTGCTTCCTACCAACAACGTTTGTATTTGCTGCCAATCATTCCATGCCCCAATGCTATCACCCAACTGCATTTGAGTTAATCCCAAGTTAGGTGTGGTAGAAATGAGACTGTTGATTCCGTTCAAGCTTTCACACGAACGTGTTAGTCGAACATAGATCAGATTGTCTTCGAAGACGGTATCAATCGTTGTATTCATGAACAACGAATCGGAATACTCAAATACATTTAGGAAGCAATGAGCACCTAAGGTTCGTATTTCGTGGGCTGGCCTTATTCCTTGAGCAGGAGAGCCTACAGACCCAGTAATGAATTCTATATCATCGATACCGTCATTGTCAATATCAAAAGTACTCCATGCCAGTGAATTATAGCTTCCACCTAGGACTGAATCAAGTTCTGTTACTTGAAAGTTAGCCGTATCCCCAATGAAGTATTGAGCAACAGGTGTATCGTCATTATCCGGTTCTTCTGCACAAGACGAAAGCAATCCGATTATGACTATCGATAGGCAAAATGAATTGATTGGTAATCTGTGAATCATGTAAAATAAATCGCTAATGAAGTCAAAAATAACACGGATCAATCACTTGTCCTCAAATTTACATCCACTCACTTCACAAACCAAGTTCTTCCCATACACCAGACTCGGTGTCTGCCAGCCCGTTTTGAAATGGCCTTTGGGCTTGTACCAATTGTTGGTACATTTGGACAAACACTATTCAAATGGCACGCAATACCTCCATATCGCTTGGCGATCACTTTGAGAAATTCATTCAGCGCGAGGTCAGTTCCGGCAGATACGGTTCGGTAAGCGAGGTCATCCGCACGGCTTTGCGCTTATTGGAAACGGAAGAACAGAAACTGGCAGCACTGCGATCGGCAATCACGGAAGGCGAACAGAGTGGGATCATCGAAGATTTTGACCCTGAACAGCATCTTAGATCGCTACGCTCCAAGGCCAAATGAGCAAAGCGAAGTTTCACATTTCCTCAAAAGCCATTGAGGATCTGGAGCAAATACTGTTTTACACTACAGCCAAATGGTCGGAAGAACAGGCGGACAGGTACTACATGCTGCTGATCGGAGAAATGGAATACCTGAGTTTGAACCCGCACGCTGGCCGATCGGCCGAACACATCAGACCCGGCTACAGGATCGGTATCGTGCAGTCTCATCTTATCTTCTACTGAGAATCTGAGCACGGCACCATCGAGGTAATCAGGATCCTGCACCAGAAAATGAATATTGAGGATCATTTGATGTAGAGACGCAGCACATTTCTCTATTCATCCACAAACCCTGCCCCGCTCACTTCACAAACCAAATTCTTCCCATACACCAGGCTCGGTGTCTGCCAACCCGTTTTGAAGTTGCCCTGCACAATTTGATGTGCGATGTGAACAGCCGTCATGGCCGTGAGCGTGTAGCCTTCCTGCGTTTGGATGGTTGAGGTGAGCGACTTTCCATTCTTGTCCGTTACCGTTCCCACTAAATAAGTCGTTGCCTTCTCACGCTGCGCATCGCTTGGGCCTGCTTTTCCAGCAATGATCTTGGCGCGGGCGCGGCTTTTCACGAACTCAGAGCGCATGAGCCAACCGAACCATTTACCCCATTTCATGCCACTGATCACATTCTCGGGCAAACCCATATACACCTTGATGTTCGGAATACCAGTACTGAAGAACGCGGTATAAACATCGCCCCACGGAATGGTGACCGCTGACATTTTCATCCCTCCGAAGTCAAAGCGTTTCACATCAAATGCATCGGGCACCTGTTTCAACTTTCCGTCCTTGCGGATGGTGCCGCCATAGCCGAGACCTTCCACCACGGTCAGGCTCGTTCCCCGCGAGGCACGGCCGGTTCCATGAAACGCCAGCACGAGGTCGTCCGCGTCTTCCATCCTCGATTTGAGATGCGCGGCCAGGCAGTCACTCGGCACCACATCGAAACCCGTTCCGGGCAGCAGCATCACGCCCGCGGCCTTTGCCTGTTCGTCATACTTTCTCGCTTGCGAAAAAACGGCAATTTCGCCTGTGATGTCGGTGTAATGCACCTTATTGCGGATGCACGCCTCCACCATCGTTTTCGAAGTATGGATGAACGGCCCTGCCGCATGGATCACCACCTTCGCGCCCGAAAGCAACTTGTCGAGTACATCGGCTTTCAGATCGGCCACCTGATACGGCATTCCGTACTTCTCAGCCACTGATTTCAACTTGCTTTCATTCCTTCCCGAAAGCAGCGGTCGGATGCCCAACTCCTGACACTTCCTGACGATGAGTTCGCCTGTATAGCCGTACGCTCCATAAACGATGATGTCCTTGTTTTCCATGTTCTCTCTTTCTGTCTGTGGATTGCAATTTGTCTAAATTAGGCGAGATGATGTTGTTCGTCCAAATTCTCTGTGTCCTTAGTGTGTTCTTGGTGTCCTCTGTGGTTAAACCTTATTCGCATATTCGTAACCGCTATTGACCGCATGCAGCCCGCAGAAACCTCATCCCCCAAATTAGAACGAACACTTGGCCCCTTGATGCTATGGGGGCTTGGTGTCGGCTACGTCATCTCGGGCATGTATTTCGGTTGGAACCTCGGCCTCGAGAAAGGTGGAACGCTGGGCTTGGCCATCGCCACGTTCTTCATCGTTATCATGTACGTCACGTTCACGTTCAGCTACACGGAACTGGCCTGTGCCATTCCGAAAGCGGGTGGGGCATTCGATTATGCAGACAGAGCGCTTGGCCGAAACTGGGGATTCCTAGGAGGTATGGCGCAGATCATTGAGTTTGTGTTTGCGCCTCCGGCCATTGCAGCGGCTATCGGTGCATACTTCAATCTCTTTTTGAAGACCGAACCGCTCATCATTGAACTAGGAACCTTCAGCTTTGAACTCCCGTGGTTAGCCATTCTCGCCTACTTTGCTTTTACCGCGTTGAACATTGCTGGCGTGAAAGCGGCTGCCACGTTCGAGTTGATCATCACGATTCTGGCAGTTGCAGAACTGCTGATATTTGCTGGTGTGACGCTTCCCGAATTTGAAGTAGCGAACCTCCAGCACAACGCTTTCCCGAATGGAATTCCTGGCATCTTCGCAGCTATTCCGTTTGCCATTTGGTTCTTCTTGGCGATTGAAGGCGTGGCCAATGTGGCCGAAGAAACGAAGAACCCACAGCGCAATGTGCTACTCGGTTTTGGTTCCGCCATTTTCACCTTGGTAATTCTTTGCGTTCTCACATTCGCTTCTTCTGTTGGCGTTGCAGGCTGGGAAGCCATTGTTTACGATGCAGAAGGAAACATGTCAGACAGTCCGCTGCCGCTTGCCATTGGCCACGTGGTTGGCGACAGCGGTTGGATGTACCATTTACTACTGACAATCGGCCTGTTGGGGCTCATCGCATCTTTCCACGGCATCATTCTCGCATCGGGCCGCGCCACCTACGAATTCGGAAGAATGAATCTCGCGCCAAAAGCGTTGGGAAAAGTCCATTCCAAATTCAAAACGCCAGCCAATGCACTCATCTTCAACATGGTCATTGGCATCATCGCTTTGATGACAGGAAAAACGGGAGAGATCATCACCATAGCGTGTTTCGGGGCATTGGCGTTGTACATCATCTCGATGGTCTCCTTCTTTCAGCTTCGCAAGAATGAACCCGATATGGAACGGCCATTCCGCGTTCCACTCTACCCAATTTTCCCAGCATTGGCGTTGATCATTGCCAGCATTTCGATGGTGGCCATGAGTTATTATAACTGGCAATTGGCACTTATTTTCATTGGTCTGATGGCAGGTGCATTCATCGCATACAAACTCCTTCATAGGAAATCCGAAGTTCGAAATGAAGAAATTCGAAACAGTTGATGGAGTTGACGAAGTTTGTAAGCGTTGAAAACAGAAAACACTTTATCGCCACAGATGCACAGATCTACTCGGATTTCTCTGATTGATAAACAAGAATGATCCTTGTTTCATCTGTGAAAATCTGTGCATCTGTGGCTAATTCATGTCAAAATCATTACTCAAAATGAACGAAAAGGAACTCACCCGCGAACACATTCTGAACGAGGTTCGCAACTCGGATCACAACAAGATCAAACTGGCCGTTACCGACATTGATGGTGTGCTGCGCGGAAAGCTGATGCGTAAGGACAAATTCCTTTCGGCCGTGGAAAGCGGTTTCGGATTCTGCGATGTGGTCTTCGGTTGGGACAGCACGGATGCGGCTTACGACAATGCTTCATACACGGGCTGGCACACTGGTTATCCTGATGCACAGGCGCGCATCGATCTAGGCACGTTCCGCACCATTCCGTGGGACAATGACGTGCCATTCTTTCTGGCCGATTTCGTCAATGCCAAAGAAGCACCGTTGGGTGTTTGTCCAAGAA
>Ga0172373_10005532_pt1 | contig 17269 bp, 30 predicted proteins | sample Lak10m_2_FD_114546 | JGI IMG/M metagenome (GOLD analysis project Ga0172373, IMG submission 114546) | Freshwater microbial communities from Kabuno Bay, South-Kivu, Congo - kab_092012_10m | ecosystem: Environmental > Aquatic > Freshwater > Lake | place: Democratic Republic of the Congo...
AAGCAAGACCGGCAAAAAGCAAACAAGAGACGCCGGCTTGCTGAGACATACAAGCTCATCGAGGATGAGGCAGTGGAGGGCGAGCCAGAGGAGGAAAGCCCCATGGAATTAATAGACCTGGACAACGCCGAGTTCAGGAAGAAATATTATAACTAATGACACATTCACTCAACCATGTCTTTTATCTTCTCGAGAAGCTGTGCTTGTTTCGACTTGTCGTCTGCCATCGTCTTCAAACGTTTCTTCTCCCTTTCTATCTGAGCCTGCGATGCGTTCTTCATCGTCTGTGTTAATCCGGCAACGGCGACCGCATACAGCAATCTACTCACTTCGAGTTTTTCCTTGTCTGTGAGTTCACGCTTCTCACCCGTCTTTGGATCGTGGAAACCGAGCTTACCGTTCTTCTTCTTCCTGAGGTTGCGCAATAGCTTTGCGTCCTTTCTCGATATCTGCATAGAGTCTCTCAGGGTTTCATTTGCCTTTTCACGATCGTTTTTTCTGTTTCCCTCATACCCATCATTACTCGCCTTCTGCGCTTCCTTATTGTCTCCCTTCATCTATCTTGCTTGTCTAAGGTCTCCTATGGTCGCGTTTCCTGCCAACCCACCGTTGGCCATCGATTTCGACATAAGTCCTCTATTCTAGTGAATGTAGCTGTACGGGCTAACTTGGCTTGCATGACGCATGGCCTGCTGAGTATTTAGGATATTCTGCTGCTGTTGCTAGCGTATCATTGGATCTTGTATGTCCATCAGCCCGAACTGTTGCAGATTGCGCATGTATCTATTTTGGAGCTCGTTCAACGTGTTGTCCATGACCTTGTTGACCTTTCCCCAGTGGCTGTTTCTCGCCTCCTGCTGGACAATCTCCTACTCCAAGAGGTCCATGAGAACATGCTAGTCTTCCATATACTCACGGTTGTAGTTGTAGGAGTCATTTATCTCCGTCTGTAGCTTTGCTCGTATATCATTGGTAAACTATTATGCTGTCGCGGCGATTGTTTGTGCGCGATTTTGATATGGCATCGGCAATTGAGTAATTGGACCATTACGGCGTCCGTGTGCCATCACAACGCGGTTGATGGACTCATGCGCAAGGTTTTCCAGTGCGCGCAGTTAGGTGACGCGGAACTAGCTGATAGGTATCAAGTTTTATTTGTCGTGCTCAATGCCTGTCTTGATCCTCACAAAGGCCTCGTTCAGATTGCCGAGGAGATCAAGATCGAAGCAGAGTCTATCGTGGAAATCCCACTGATTCACATTTCTCGTGATATATCGAGTATTGCCAAGGTTATTAGCTGTCAACACGTCTCTGATCAACACCTTCTGGAAGTTGGGCAGCATGTCCGTGAGCATCTGCATAGCATTCGCTGGCACGCCCGTAACACGACCAGTCTCGTCATTGAGTGCTGCGCGCTGCTACTACATCTCGTTCTTTGTCTGCTATAGCTGAGCCGGGTCACGTTTTCTTATCATTTCTCTATTCGCCTGGAACGATGCCATCGCTATAGGGTGGTCGTACATCGATCGCCCAGCCTGTCCCATGTGAGAACCCAGTACCGCGAAACCGCGCATTGGCGTGTCCTAATCACCATACTTGTTATATGCAAGTTACTTTATCTCCTCACGTATCTAGTCCCTGTCACGTGGAAGTACTTGTCTTTGCTAGCCGGGCTGTGGGAGTGTTAACACATTTGCCTAGTCCGCAGTCACGCGTTCGTGAAGTGAAACGAGTTAAGGCATGCGATTTATAAGACTCTCACGCCATCCTCGAAAGTTCTCCATTGTCTTGGGCGGGATGAAACCAGCTTCCCATAGAATTTGACTTCTTGTCTCGTCTTTCTCATTACCCACGAATTTGGTCAGCATGTCAGCGTCGAGGAACTGTACTGCTTACGCGAGACTACCTTGTAACTTACCAACGAGTCCATGAACAAGTTCCGCACGCATACCAGACACCAACGCTACGACAGTCTCTGTTGCGAGATCGTTCACTGCCTGCGGTGACAGATTCGCACGTGATGCGTATAAGCGGTTCAAATTTGCACCAAGTTCCCGAGAGAAGGCGGCCGCATTAACTGCGGGGTCGATTCCCTGGTAAAGCTGGAAGCCCATATGCATTACAACATCACGTAGAGAGCTGGCTATACTTGCCATCCCTCTTATCTCATCCATATCCTAAATTCCATTTAGCTACATATCGTTGTCATTATTGCGGATAGCACGCGCAAAGTGCAGTGCAAGTCCTCTACCCGCCTAAGTGAACGCATTATGCAGCAGAGAAAATGAGTCGTTTTTGATCATATCACCACTCATCTCTCTAATCTTCGAATTGATCTTTCTCATATGTTCCTGCATACCGTTCTACAGGAAGTTCGATATCTTTGCCAGCTTATCATTGTTAATATCGCCGACTGTTGTCCTGTCCATCTTGACAATATTACCTTCCATGTCGTCCATCATCGCCTTCACCGCTCTCCCCACACCTTCATGTCCAGTACCGTCTAGAGCCGTTTTGAGATTACGGTCCATTGCACCACCACCGATCTGTGCAGACGTTGCCATCTGCGTCAGTACTCTATACTCTTCAAAGAGTATGTTTGAGTGGGACATCATCTAATTTAGATAGCCCATCTTTAGGACATCGTCACGTCGCTCCTTTACTGCTCTTTCTTGTTCGTTTGGGGAATAGCTCTATATCGTGACATCGTCGAGGTACGCGATCTTATGCATTGTTAAATAGCGTTCCTTGGTTATGGTGTTCCCTAGACGTAGAAATAGATCAGCCATCTTGTGCAATGACGACTGTGCCATGTAACTTGGTTTGTAATACTCCTCACAGATGAGCATGTTTCTGTACATTTTACCCTGCACGTTTTTGACATCATCTGAGGTGAAACCGCGCATCACTTCGACAGCGCCAGCGTCTGATGTATTGGCTAGTTGTGTCGCAAGATACTGGTCAAATGCACTAGGGTCGTTTATTATGCCAAGGAGTTGTCTCCGGCGTAGATCATGTCCGGCCGCCGCGATCGCACTACGCTGATTAATGATCGGTACTGTGATAGTGTCATAATACGTACGCTGTTCATTGATCTTTCGCTGACGTTCCTAGACTTCGGCGCGGATCGCGTTCTGCTCGATTGTCAATTTGTCCACTTCTCGCTATAGTGCGGCAGTACTCAACTATTAGCCCTTTCTCTCCTTTATTTCGTCCTTCAGTGTCTGTATCAAAGTCATTGTATTGCTGAGTGCGAGACGTCCTGCAATCACGTTTTGCTGAACACTTGTTATCTCCGTCTATATCTTTGCCTCCTCAGCCTGGATACCAGCAAGCGATGTGATACCGACGATATCAGTCTTGCCCGCATACTGAAGATCCTGCAGTCTCATTTTACCTTGGTGAAGTAGAGCCTGTTCTTCTTGATACAGATGTTTCAGCTTGCCACTGTAGACACTGACTTCGTTCACAGTGTTTAGAAGATTTTCACGTGCGAGTTTACCACCGCGAACGTGTGTTAGTACTTATTGTTTTAGCATTACGACATGATCCTACAATTGTTACACTTGTCCAGGGTTGTCGAAAACACCATCGGCTATTGTCTGTATGGGGACATTTGGAAAATATGTCAAAATGTCATCAATGTCTTTGTTAATACGACGTTTTATTCCAGTCATATCGAGCTCGTTGCTTGCCGCCACTTCAGCTATCGATTCCATCATATTAGCGATTTTCTTAACAGCTGCGATCTTCGGTTTGAGTCCATCATACATGATCTTCTGCGCCCGCATGTATGTGTCGATTTGTTGTTCTACTGCGGTAATATCTGTGGGATAAATGAACGAACCAGCGTTCATCTCGGCGATTCTGAATAGTTATGGCATCGCGGTCCGCTATGCTGCTTCACTGTTTGGTACGGTCTTAAAAAGATCGTCCCTCGTCTTCTTCATGTCAGCAATAATCTATTCATTTAGTCTGGTGCGCTCGGTGATAAAATGATCAACATTTTTTGCATGGTTTAACGCGTTTTTAACTGCCTGCTTTTTTTAAAGATCTTGTTAAAAGGCTTAAATTTCATAAGCTTTGAGATTTGTCGCGAGAGCATCAGGGTTGTTATAGGTCTAGAGAGAATTCTAAAAAGCCTGATCTGTTGCGAGACTGGGGTTTGATGATAGTTTATTTTTGAGAAGTTCAAATTCTTGGTCAAGAGATTGTCGATCTAAGGCTGACGCTTCAACTCTATGTGTCACCTGTGTGAGATCCTGCATTTTCTGTTTTTTAGCGTCCATGAACGCTCGCATTTCCTGAGAACCCTGCATCAGCCCGTCGATTAAATCCTGCGTCGTCGGATTCTGTGGCCAGTTATGGACGGGCATTCCTATATTCGCTCGTTCAGCGCCATACTTAACGACCAGATTATTCAGCTCCTGTATCTTGTCCTGTGTATAAACGCTGTGATAGTTTGCCGCGGCAAACTGCTATTCGATTGTATGTATTGTCTCGTTCATTTATCTCTTTGTGAGGTCGAATTCAAGCTGTTTTGCTGTGTGGAATCTTTTAAGCTCGTTGACGAGTGTCGCATGATCTGCACTAGGCTGTGCTATCATGTCTTTTATAGTTTGATCTAGATCAGGACGAGTCGCGAGCTCTGCCATTGCCGACGCGTGATTTATGTCATACTGCTGTTTTAAATGGTCAAGCTCCATATACTTTTCTCTCAGCTTTTTAATTTCGCTGTCTTTGTTCGCGAGATCCTTGATAACATTTTTCATCGTCTTAACATTCTACCGCAATGATTCGTGATATAGTGTCTAGTCTTTCATAAGAGTCTAAGCATCATTCAGCGAAGCGTCACGCGCACGATCCTCGTTCAATTTTCTTCTCTATTCGGAATTGTTTTTTGGTGGTGATCTGCCTCGATGATGTCCAGTCCTACGATCATCGCCAGCACCTCTGTCCGGAGGACGTCGACCACTGCCACTGCTACCATTATCTCCATCATCACCACCATCGCCTCCGCCGCCACCAGTGCGATGCATCGTCCTTCCACCACGCGTTGGTTATGCTGTGGTTGTAGTAGGAGTAGGCGTGGGTTTGGACGGTGGCGGTGTCGTCGTTGTTGTTTATTTTTGCTGTGACGGTGCTGATTGTTAGACGACTGGTGCTTGAGGCGTGGGTTTGGACGGTGGCGGTGTCGTCGTCGTTGTTTATTATTGCTGTGACGGTGCTGATTGTTAGACGACTGGTGCTTGCTGTAAGAGCGTGGGATTTGCTTGCGTTGGTACATTGTAGATGGACGATGACTATTACGTCGTTGGTTTCATTGTCGTTGTTTGTACTGGCGGTGGCACCGGCTGTGTGTTTATGGGTGGTGCATAGACCGTAGAGTCGGCAAGACTTGATTCCTCCTACGCTGGCTGAGGCGAGACGTGGATTCTAGGCATGACTGGAGGACCTTGGTTGATAGGTGCATTGGGAGGTGGTGATGATTCCCTCGGTCCTTATTTTTTCATCATACTCGCTGCACTGTGTCCATGCAAGTTTTCTTTGATTTCTTCCAGTTTTTTCTACATGGCACTGCGACCAAAACCAAATTTCGCTTCTAGATCGCGAGTTTTACTAAGGAGTCGCTGTCGAGTGTTTTCAGTCGCCTATTGTGCACGCTACAGTGACAGGTCGTTCTTACGTTTTTCATGGTACTGTTGTCTATCATACAATTTTTATTACGCCGCCTCTAGTTTCTTCTGCTCCAGCTCGATTTTAGCTCTGAACATATTCTCTCGTGCCTCTTATTGTTTGATCTCGCGCTCAAGTTTTCTCTCTTCTGTCTCCTGTGCATTGACGAGTTTCAGTTCTTCAAGGTAAACCTTCGCAACTTCTCGCTCGAACTTTTTGGAACTTTCTGTTGCCTTCTGCCAAAATTTAAACTCGTCCTTTTCTTTCTGTGCCTTCTTTTTCAGTTCTTCCACTATAATCTTATTCTCACGGTCGAAATTCATCTTAGCTTGTTGAAGTTCTTCTTTACGGTCCTCGAGTTTTGCCTTCTCCTTCGTTTTGTACTCCATGTAGCTTTTATATTGATTGCTCGCCTCTTCGCGCATCTGTTGCAATTTGTTGAGTCTAGTCTCAGGACCGTCGAAATTGGCGATTGTCTCGGAGACTTGCTGTTCAAAGTCTTGAGCCGCGACTTCAGCCGTCTATTGATGGACCGTCATTGTTTGCTTTGGAGGAGCTGGTGGTGGTGGAAGTATTTCCATCTTGTCCACCTGAGCGACCATCTATGCCACGGGTGCTTTATGCGGTGCTTAACGCGGTGGACTTGTACCACCGTCCTTCATGAGAGGTTTTTGATTGCTTATCTAGACCATACTGAACTGTTGCTGCTATAATGCGGGTGGCGGTGTCTTTTGAGGCTGTATTTGGGACATGGTGAATGTCTATTGCTGTAGCACGGCTGGTTGTCTTGGTGAGGGTGATGGATTTTGAGGCGGTATTTGGGCCATGGTGATTGTCTATTGCTATAGCACGGCTGGTTGTCTTGGTGAGGGTGGTGGCATCAATTGTGCGGGTTTAGAGACCGGTTGTTTGGAAACTGTATGTTTAGGAGATGGCGCTTTGGCAACCTATTTCCATACCATAGGCTTTGTGTAGCTGTTTTCAAACAAGGTCGAAAGTTCGTCGGCGAGTGCTTTATTTTTCTAGAGTTCTTACGCGGATGGAGCGGTAATAGGTGCGATAGTTGGTACTATTGGAGCTTTAAGGATCGGCGGTGGTTGCTTTTATTGCTGTGGGACAGTGGATTACTGCACTGGTGGTGGTTATGGTTATTGTGGAATTTGTGGCACAGGCATTTTCTTCAGTTCATCGTCTGCCGACATGTACTCATCATCACTGTCTTCAGTATTGGCTGGGGCAGCCATTTTCATAGGTTGGTTCACGGTTTGCTACATCTACTGAGAAGTGAACACGGGTTGTTCAGGGGTGTATTCAAAGTATGTTTCACCGTCCTTCATTGTGACACTTCCATCAGCAGTGGTGGTGGTCTATGGTGGTTGTTGGACAGGTTACTGTTGGACAGGTTACTGCTGAACTGGTTTTTGTTGTTATTATTGCTCGTGTTGTCCACTAGCGAAGTACTCCTTCGCAGCAATTACGCGCTGATTCGTAAGTGCGTCCTAGCCGACGAACACAGGAACACTTACTGTCATGTCCTAATCGTCGAAGACGTCGACATCTACGGTTTGGGGTGGCTCGACGCGATAGTCAGCGTTGTTGGATTCAGGCTGTTGTAGGTGCTACTACGCCAGCTCAGGCTCACCCATCTGCAACGCCTATTCCGCGAGTTTTTCTTTTCTTGATTATTTATTATCTGCTGCCTACTTATCTCTAATATTCGCCTTCGCTTTCAATTGGTTCGTTATTTACTTCTTCTTTGTCTCCCTGCTCTCATCGCGTCTCCTAATGTTTGTCATAAGACCGGTGATCTTCGCAGTGGAATCGATGACTTTGCCGATGTTCTTACTGTCTGCCGTGATAGCAATCGCCGGTGGTTTTGACGTATCGCGCACGCGTCTTGCTGCTCTTCTATATTTCGCAGGCATTTAATCAATCTCTTGGTCTGTAAGTATTCTCTCTGGATCAGCTGTATAATTCATTGTCGCGTCACTTGTCGCCTCTGGTGGTACAACAGTTAACAGCTGAGACTGTGCTGTTACAACCACGGCTGTCTGGTTTGGTGCCACAGGGACAAATGTCGCATCTGCCTCATGGAGCGCTTTGTCGAGATGATTTTAGAGATCATCACGACTCATGTTCGATGTCTGTTCTATATATTTCTGGGTCTGTTGAGTGAAGTGATTGTCCAGCGCACCGTTGACAATGTTCTGCTCCTTTTAGTTAAGCCCTGTCATGTCCACATTCACTTGGTTCAGCTGGCTGGAAAACTATTGTCTGTGTCTCATTTCCTCTCGCTCTTACTGCCTTTAACGCTCTTAGGCCATCTTCTCGTTTGCGGTAAGATTAAAATACCGGTCCGCTGCCGCATAAGTTTCTTCGTCCTGCTCCAACTAAGCATCGCGTTCTACAGCACTTTTTCGCTCTTCGTCTGACATTTTTTTCTCTCTCTCTGTCAGGGCGTGCGCCTTCGAAAGGTGACCTAGTCGATGAGCCTCGTTGCTTGCCGCTTCAAATTCGTCCTACTTTTACAGATGTTTTTTGAGTTGTCCCATAGTCATGTCGAGCATATCAACAGGCCCTTCTGGTGTTTCCTTGGGCATTTCTCCAATTGCATGCATGCTCTGACTAGGCGCCTGGCCCTACCACTTCGTAGCAAGATTCATCCCAAAGGACGTTGGATTGTTGTCAAAGGGAGCATCAGACGTCATTGCCTCGTTTGCATGTTCGTAGGCAAGACGGCGCATCTCCTGCGCACCATTGACCTGATCAAGATGCTTCATCGCCATTCGGGTGTTCAACCCCGTAGTTGTATTATTGAGTTCCGGCCCTATCGTGTCGATGGACAGTTTGAACATATGCCACAGCGCTTAAAACATGTCTTAATTGACTGGTTTGTAGAGAGGGTTGTCTAATATGAGTTATGTCACAAAGCGCGGATCCTTTAAAATGCCTGCTGCATCATCGAGCCAGTGTTTCAGAAACATTTTCACATCTTTTGTCCCGCGCTGCTCCCTGAAACGACGTCCACCGTCCGAGGAGAACAGTGTACTAACTCTCTTATCCAACATAGCATAGTCTATCTTCGTTGCAAGTTTAAGTGTCTCACCGGCCAAGAAATCAACGCCTGCATCTTTCATATGGGTCTATGCAAAATCCCAGGCCCCGTGTAATATCCATCTCGCACTATCCATCTTGTACTTGTCCGTGCTGCTTTTAATATCGGGTATTGTTGAAATATCTGGATACTCTTATTGCATGTACTAGAGCCATGCTTAATAACCGTCTATAGGCATCGCATTTTAGACGGGACGTGACATGAGATGCATTTAAGGCCGTTAAGGCATTTTTTCCTCTTCTTTTTCGCCTGATGCGTCTATCATCATCACAGGCGACTCTTTGCGTTTGCTGGCTTAAACTTATTCATTGTGTTCCATGATACCAGGTGTCATTTTCCTCGCCTGTCCATCCTTTTCGATGAGATTCTAGAGTGTGGTGACATACTAGTCTAACGCCTTCATCGGATTAAAATCATCGATCTCGGCTGCGAACTTTACGTGCGGATGCAGTTTCTACAGCTTGGTTGCCCATTTCTTCGACGTGCTCTACACATCCACCTTCATCTTTCCATAGTCGAGGGGATTTTTTTTGCCCTCGAGAGCTCTAAACATGTCTTAGTGTCTTTGGACGTCTTTTAAAAGCATAGTGAAATCCTCACCCTTCTTATTCTAGAGGACGTCGCTGACATTCGCTATACGAGCTATGTCTCTCTAGAGATTCAAGCGTATATCGATTACGGCTTTAGAGTAGATACTCATCTCTAGTTAATAATTATTAATTGAAAGAATAGAGAGAGAGATGTCAGGCGGGAAAACTGTGGTATACGAATTCGAGACGGTCGCAACACCGATCGTCAATGCTGAGACAGCGAAGTACCTGAGAGAGAACACGGCACATGTCGTGAGCGTTAGTGAATTGGCCGGTGCTTGTGCCGAGTCAGAGACACAGCGCGAGGCGATGCTCATAGCAAAGTACTCGGACAAAAAGATGAAGGGTAAGACGAAGACCATTGCGAAAATGGAAAAGAAGATAGACAAGACACGCCGCCCTCGCTACTACGTGCCCCTCATTTTCACCACACCCGAAAAAAAGACAATCATTCGTCGTCTTAAAGTCATGGATGTCAGAGACGATAAGAGATTCACATTGGGGGCTCAGAGTGAGTCTTGGACGAAGGCGTACGGTGAGATGATTCTGTGCAGTGTCAGCGTCACACCATCAGGAGTCGTCGTATTCCAGCGCAATCCACTCTTCTCGTTAGAGACGTTCAGAAAGTGCGGCGGGATTCTCAACGCAAAATTCTGGGACATCAACATGCGCTATGGTGCGTCAGTCATCAACTGCGGTGAGAGCGAGTCGCAGTGGCTTGTCCTGTCAGCCATCGCAAAAGAGCTTGTTGGTGACTAGTGGCTCGCCGTCGACCGCTGTTTCAGCCGTGTCCACGGAGACAAGACGGAAAAAAAGGATGAGGCTGAATGATATTAGTACTTATTAATAACTTCACACTGATGTAAATCTTCTTGTCCACTTGCTCGCCTTGGCGACTGTTTCGGGTGTCACTGCTGGGAGACGTGTGTGTTGGGGCGGATAGTATCGCTCTGACACAATTGAAGACAGGGGCTTGCGTATAAGGTTTGCCGTCTTGTCTATTCCGCTTACTCGATCAATTGCTGCAGGTGCTTTCTTCTCCTCTTCCTTCTCATCTTCTGCCTCTCGTCGAGGCTCTACTCTGGCGGCTGGTACCTCCTCTTGCTTAGGTAGTGGTTCACTAGCTGGCGCCGGTTCCAGCGGTATTAGTTTCGGTATTTCGAGAGGAGGAGGTGCCACCTTAGGAGGAAGGGGCTGTTTCTTTGCGCGGGGCTTCTTTGCTGCTGGTGCTGCTACTACTGCTGCTCCAGCTCCTCCAACTGTCGCATCAAGCGAAGGAGTAGGTAAAGCTTGTACAGGTGCCTCGGGTTGTCCTGGTTGAAGTTGCGGGGGATCGACGACTGTCTCCTGCATCGCCTCGTCACGCTTTGCCTCCTCTGATCTTGTATCAATTAGTTGGGCATTCTCTTCGTGCGGAAATTCCATTTAGTAAATTAACTATTTAATAAGTTCACTCGACTTTAGCAGTCCAATTTCCACCCTCCTCCTAATTAAACTTTGGCGCCAGTGCTAATTAACGCTCGCGTTAAATTTCCGCGAAAAAATCCCACTCTTTATCTTCATAATCGGTCACCGCCTGCTCATGTCCTCCCGCCGGATTTGTTGGAAATAATTATCTCGCGGCCTCCTTCTTGTACCAGTGCTCTTCTAGAACATGCTCACCATTCTTCGCCTTCTCGATGTTGTCCGCCAGTGCCTGTATAACCTGATCGCCAAGTTCTGGATGGTACAGCTGGTAATAAGTTATCACATCGTCCTTGCACTTCACATAGTTGTCCCAGTACTCTTGAGGAGTTTTGTCGGGAGGAAGGACTTGTGTCCTGCCAACTGCTGTCCTCCAGTTGTAGGAGAGCCATTTCGCACGGTTTTCAAATCTTCCCCTTTGCATAATTTAAATTAATAAAGTAATATTTTGCGCGCCGACAGATGGAGAAGATCATCCCGCCCGGACTCAACTATGCGGACATCAAGCCGGAAGCAATAGAGAACTAGATCCGCATTATCAAGTATACCCCAATGGCGACGGTGCAGCAAGCGAACTAGAACGACGTCATTCGTTTCCATCTGCAGGGCAATGGCTTTTTCGATCCGTACTCCGCCTATCTCCGTGTCGAAGTTGATTTCGGTTAGATTGTGAATCCCGCGAATCCCAATGGTTCCATCTCTGGCAAGTTCTTAGACAGATCAGCACATTCCATTTTCTCACGGCTTGTCATAAGATCACAAGGTACAGAGTTAGAAAGAATCGAGCATTATGATGTCGTTGCAGCGATGATAAATGATATGGTCTATTCGCAAGAACAACGTCTTCTTCACCACTATGAAGGATTTGCCGCGAAGCAGTCGACAAATATCGGTGTTGTAAACCACAGGTCAAACGTAGTAGCTCCCATGTAAGCACTTTCACTACTGTCTTAGTTGGGTGGTGATTCTACAGCATCACATGCAATGGACATCGGCGCATGGAAACTAAGACGTCCAAGTCACCCACAGCAAAGAGGAGCTGGTAATCCTTATGCAATTAACACTGCCAATCTTGCCGGTGCCCTTACTATCGACAGTATTGCCTCTGCTATTTCTCTTGATTCTCCGCTCGGTCTCGATAGTAATGGTGCTGTGATAACAGTTGCTGATATGTACGATGGAGACATAAATAATCCAGCGACACTGGCCGCAGATCTTATTTTGAACAATGCCGCTGATAATAATCCTATGATGGCAGTGAATTAAGAGTATTACCAATCGCCGACTAAGGCAGTCTTCTGTCTACCTATCTACTCTGGAATAATAGGTATACTGATGCCTGATAAGAAACTGTTACCACTCTCTCTATTGCCACTCGAGGTAGAATTTACAGTGAATCCATATGGTGTGTACGCTGTGGGAGCATAGGCGACACGTGCTTTCACTGTGACAAAATGCGAAATATTTTCCCATACCCTCTTTTTCGAACAAGAACTGCACAGGTCGCTTGAAGCAATTGTTGCTGAGACAGGTATCTTTCTACATTATCAATCTTTTTATCTCGGCCCTGTTAACACTTACAATGCCAATCTGGGAGACATTCGAGGCTATAATCATATTGGTGTCTATCTCAAGAGTATATAGTCGATACACTGGACATATATATACAACAATTTTGAAAGTGATGCCGGACCCAGAAAACTAAATTTCTCTTCACATGGACTGAGTTCATTGCAGGTGCGAAACGGTATGGATCTCATACCGAGCGAACCTATCAGAGGACAAGTGGGTAGATATGCAGGTACAAGACGAGGTGTGATTAACGATCATTCACAGTTCCTGATTGAAACTTATAAAGCGTGGAACAAGATGCACGACCCGCTATCCGATTCTGCTATCACACCACTCAACTACCAGATTGACGTTAGCATTCAGGAAAAGCCAAACACACTAGTTGAGTGGTTTAGATAGTAGAAATAGATCGGCAGAGCACAGTACGCCGTGACGCTGGAAGGTGAAGAGCTGGGACAGCAGAAGACAATCATCACCGGTAAGAAGTCCGTCATGCCCTTCGATCTGAACATTGACGGGTACAAGGGACTTGGCGTTGTTTCGTACATGCTGCTCTTCCTCAAAGCCGATTTCATCTGTTATGTCCGTCCAGATCTGGTCGTCACTCGTCTCGGCCTGTGAATGTCTTCACGTTTGACTTTGAGTTATAATTATTTCTTTAATGCTTTACGACGAAATTCGCGCCATCTTTAACCCGTAGTACTCGCCAGGCGATGCAATGGTAACGTACTACACTAAGAATCAGAGCAATTCGCCCAATATCGAGTCATTCACCAACAAGAATGCGCTCGCTAATCCCTATTCATTGATAAGCGACCGTCAAAGTGCAATACTCCGCTCGGCATCGATGCTTGATGGTGTACAGTAACTTGGCGGCTTGCGGCCTGCGCCGAATGTTTTCCCAAATGCCTATGAATAGCTGCGCAATGGGGTGAGCTATAAGAGGAGTTTGTACGGGGGCGATGCTGATGATGTTGTGACCAATATTGCGTGGTCTGGCCTTGGACATAGCCAGGGTGGTGCGATTCACAACGATCGTTTTGGCATAGCACCACACGACATACCGCAGACAGTGTTGGGTCTTGCTGAGATACAGAGTAGGTTCAATCCGGGCTTTGAGGGCGGCATCAAGTTCAACGGAACGTTCGACCGTCAGATGCTGTAAAACGAGGCGCGCATACCAACTCAGACACCAGTCGGACCGTATCCCAGGATACCGAGAGCCGCGGATGTGGAAATCGAGGAGAAATCGCTGGGAGAGCAGGACAAAGGACCGAAGATCCTATTTGCCGCGCAGTAGATGGGACAACTACCGCCACCAGCACCACACATTCTGAGAGAGCCTGCGAGAGATACCGACAGCGTGATGAGCATTGCCGCAGAGAATAGAGGCGTGAGATGAGTTAATATATATTAATAGTCAATAAGCATAATCATTGTCGTTCAGATCGATACATCTGTCCAGCGCAAAATCGCCGTACTCCTACGGTGATGCTTGTGATGGTTTTTCCATGATGAGTTCTCCCTCGAAGGTGAGAGGATCTGTGTCGCCATAAAAATCGCACCACTCACGTCTGACGATCGTGTGTATTTCGTGCCATTTCCGCGATAAGACACACTGTAGATCGAAGCAAAATGGAGGCGACCAGTGCTGGCGACAACATCTCGGCATGATACTGACTTGACCACACGCAAAGCACCTGTACCTGTCGTCTTGGTCGACGTCGTCACAGTCGGAGTCCTCGGTACCTTCCTCGTCGTCATTGTCACACGCACGCTGCTATTCGAAAAACTCGACAAGTGTTGTCTCCTACAGAATCTTGCCGTATTTGATGAATTCTGTCACACCCTTCTTAGGTATCTCACCGCGCTGTGCTGCTTCGATCGCGTCTTTAGCATTCTCAAAACTGTAGAAAAAGTTCTTCTTCGAGGCATCTCTTGGTTTGACGAGGGCCCATACATCGCTGACGGTCGTAAATTCGCGGTTGTTCTCGTCGTTAGTGGCGGTAATTTCGTGCTTTATTTGAATCATTTAAAATATTATATTAATCAAACGACAGCGTACAAACTATTTTCACGCTTGCGCTGCAGTGCTAAATTAACGCGGTTAACGAGGAAATTCTGAGGAACCTTTTCATAGATGGTACACTCCTACTTGAGCGCCTCTTGTGCCAGTGGATGCATCGACTCTACTTGATTCACGATATCCTCGCTTGCCTGGTACATACCGTGCGGTATTGACGTTGCATAGGCACGATAGTTTGACATCAAATCGTACTGACGTGAGAATGGAACTGGAAGCTATGTACCATGACCGACAGCCGCGGCGTCAACCAGCGCTGTCCTTCCTTCTTGCTCGTTCCTGTTGTATGCCGGTATATTTCTATTCGCAGTTTGTCCGGCAACAGCTGCCAAAAATCCCGCCATCGCGTCATGTCCGGCCATAACATTGGCCATCTGCTGATTTCGCTGATGCATCTGTGCCAAGTTCTGCGGTGGAGCTATATTACGTCCAGGGTTCTGTCTCTATTGCGCAAGCAGTTGAGCTTGACCCGCTTGCAGCTGTGCATTGCCAACTACACCATTCCCTGGATTATAGCCACCGAGTCCCGGAGGACGACCCCCAGCATTGATAGCCGCACCAACTTGTCCGAGTAAATTGTTTAAATTCATAATTAACTACTATTATAAATCATTCGAAATTCTTTTATAGCTTCGACGGTGTTGGACTCTCCTGTGATGCGATGCATGAAGCACATGTCCTCTCGGCATTTTTTAACAACTAGTGCTTTGTCCGTCTGAAGCATACGGTTGCTAAAAAGACAATGCCTACGATAAGAATGATCGTCGTCACACAAACCCAGAGAATCCCCTGCATTTCGCTCGATAAACTAACAGCGAGTGTAATGAGTGACGATGTCTTATTGATCATCTCGTCAATGCCCATCGATGTCTCGTTCTAGGACAATATGTCCTCCAGCAGTGGTAGAATGACCGATGAAACATTTGCGCCGAACTATTCATAGTCCAGCTGTTTTTAACTCATAATAATATTAACTAATTAAGAGCAATGCTTTCCCGCAAGAACTATGGTGGCACTATTTGGTCGAAACCGGGCGGACCACAGTCGATGCATTTTACGCCGACTATATCACCCGTCAATACGGGACTAAAGACGCTCGGTCCAACTCGTGCCCAGTGGCCAGGCGCTTCACAGTTCCACGGTGCAATGAGACAGTTTGGAATGGACCTTGAGTCGAGATAATTAGGCACGCAACTTCCTCTCGTTAAACATGGACAATTACCATCCAGTGCCTATCAGAACGGATTAAGACATGCTTACGACTATGTTAGGTCGGGTGGATAGATGAACGCCGACGGTAGTTATTTTGGACAGCAGGGCACTGGTAATATCAGCGTCGTGGAGAAGACTATGTGATTTATTGTCGTATATTCGTTAATAATAAAATTCCGCGCTTTTTCCAAATAATGTCGAGCAGTGTAAATAGCGATGCACTCACCATGCATTTCTTGGTCGCAAAGATTGAGAGTCTGCTGGTTAGGATGTAGCTGATGGAGGACAAATTTGACATATGGTAGTCGGCGGTGATGAACCAGGAAGACATTAGTAGAATGCGTGCACTCCCCACCACTATCATGGAGATGACCAGCCGCATTGACGACTGTGTGCTGGACGTTGCCAATATGTAGGACAAGGTTGAAACTAATGCGTCGAAGATAATAGAGTTGTTTCTTAACCAAGATGGCAACAACGGCGTACACCTACAGACACTCAGTCAGATCTAGACGGCTGTTGACCTATTGGATAGAAATCAGACAACGCAGCACACGACGATAACCGAGTTGAATACGCGTTTGACAACTGTCACAGACAACCTCAATCTGACTCGTGATTTCATTGTTGACAGTATGAACCCTAAAATCAGTGAAAATGCTGCAACCATACAAGCTCTCACAACACGTCTCCTCGACATCGATGTATCGATATAGTAGGTAAAAAATGAAATTACTAGCAAAGGACTGATGATAGAGTAATCGTTGAATCAGTAGAACGAGCTTAGAAATACGCAGGTCATATAAGAAGCGCGATTCGAGGTTATCGACACATCGCTTGGGTCGATTTCAGAAAATTTGACAAAGATCGAAGAAAAATCGCTCGAAGAAACAACACGGGTAAATATTCTCCTAGAGAAATCATTAGAGCTCGACAGATCGATGTAGATCATCTCGCAAAAGAACGACCAGTAGGATATGAAGGACGTTGTGCATGATTCGCAGATCAGCGGTCTCGTACAGAGTGATTTAGACCAGGCATACCAGCAAATTGCAACCAGACTTGCGACACTGGAAGAGAATTATGCCTTCACCAAGTACGTTATCGGGAACTTTATGAGTGGTATTACACCAGGAGGCGCAAGCGGCGATGGTTCAACACCAGCTGGTGTCATAACACAATTTGTCGCAATCAATGACCAGATCACTGATCTAAATTAGAAGTTTACAACACTCAATAGCAAACACCACATTGCTGTCGACTTCAACGCAACGACATTTACGGCCTTCGACGCACGGATAACTGCAGCAGAGAGTGGGATAACAAGGGACAACACGGCACTCGGTACGTTGACACAGCGTGTCACAATACTCGAACAGTATGGCAGCGCGGGTAGTGGTGGTGGCGGTAGTGGTATGACACCTGAATAATATCAGGCGATCAACACGCAACTCACTGCGATCAATACACAGGTGGCAACAATCAACAACAATCTCACCGCGACAAGGCTAGATGTCAGCAGACATACGAGCTAAATCAGCGATCTCATAAGCGATG
>Ga0172373_10005533_pt1 | contig 17268 bp, 18 predicted proteins | sample Lak10m_2_FD_114546 | JGI IMG/M metagenome (GOLD analysis project Ga0172373, IMG submission 114546) | Freshwater microbial communities from Kabuno Bay, South-Kivu, Congo - kab_092012_10m | ecosystem: Environmental > Aquatic > Freshwater > Lake | place: Democratic Republic of the Congo...
CCAACGTAACTGGCGGATGGTCGCGTAACACTGGGCTTCACTGACCAGTTGTTTGATGGTGATAATTGAGGTTTCCATCCGGTCATTTTAGCAAAAGACCTTAAAACCCATAAAGAGCCATTAAACTTTGTCAGTGTAATTGCGGACACTTATGGCGTTGCAGCATGTTGGCATAATTATTATTGTAGTATAGATTTTAAATGCACGGTAGGTGTCAGGTCTTTCCTTGTGCATTTTTCCAAAATAAAAACTTAATCATGCACAAAGAAAGACCTGATACCTTATTTGCGTGACACCTTATTTGCGAGCCTAAATGGGGGAACCACGAATGCCAGTGGTTACGGAAATACCGCCAGACGCTTTTGTCCTGTCTTGACCGATAAACTCACCGACGATTTCCATCGTGATGACCTCGCCGTCCGTTAATTTTGGCTGAAAACCACGGCTGCGCAAGGGCGTTTTCACCAGCTGGCGGCAAACATCTTCCACACAACAGTACACATAAATGATAAAGTCTTCGATAGGCATGGCTGTTCTCCACTTGTTACGTTGCTTTTCGCTAAAAACAACCATACAGGGGTTCAGTCATGCTTTCCACTCAATTTAAAGTCGAACATCGCGTAGTTATATAATAACCAATAAGTTGCGCTTAAATAAAGACATATCCAACCATGACCGCAGCTTATTTTTACAAAGCCTTTACGATTTGAATTGGGTTTTCCAAAGCCAGCAACTTGGGCAACAATTCCTCGCGACGGTGAATATTCAGCTTGGTAAATATTTTACCAATATGATCTTTCACTGTGGTCAGCTTAATATGCAGGCGTTCTCCGATTTTCTCATTGGAAAATCCTTGCGCCAGCAGCACGGCGACTTCTTTTTGCGTAGGCGACAGCGGCAGGTTTTGTGCGCCGCGCGCGCCATCAATGCGCCAACACACTACCCAGATCGGAGAAGGCGCGCATCGCGCGCATTCAGGTCGCCCGGTAATAAGCGAATAGTTACGATTTGCAGTTTACCGGTTCTTGGTCAAAACCAGCTTTACCAGCAATCTGCCGCGGTAACGCTGCTGTCTATAGGGATAATATCCTTAATCCCGGTATTAGTCAGTGTTAGCGAGCCGCAAGCGTCATTGGCCTGAGAGGCACCCGCTATGGGATTGGCTGTCAGGGTAAACGATGTCGCGTCAACAGGAAACAATACCAGGCCATAATAAGCCGTAGTACCTGTTTTTGGCGTAACAGTAAACGGCAGGAGAGGAATGGTGTCATCTCCTGTTCCGCATTGGTTGTCAGCGCCAGCGTCCATATAGCAGCCTACTTCGGTGGCATGGCGCTCCATAAAGTTGGCTAATTCCAGCAAGGCGCTTTTGGCATCGGCCCGCCGCGATTTCATAATACTGTTTTGATAACTGGGGTAGGCAATCGATGCCAGGATCCCTACGATTGACACAGCAATCATCAATTCTATTAATGTAAAACCTTGTGGTATTTGTTTCATAAGTTATATTTCCTAACAGTCTGCTGACTGAGCATGTGCGATTAAAGATGCGGGGACATTCATGGCGACATTAAGCTTGCCAATAAGTTGGGACAAAAGAGCGAAGTTAAACCTGGCTGGTTTAACTTATTCCCGTTTGACTCCTAGGCTAGCCGCTGAGATTTGGAGCGAATGGAACTTCACTTGTAATTATTCAGACCCCTCCTTAAAATTACTGATATTAAGTCGTCATTCCGGCAGGGATTGCCGGAGCCGTTAGACCGCGTTAGCGAATCCAGAACACAGGGAGGTGCCCGTAGTTTGCCATCCGTGGCTTCTGGATCTCGGCAATCCCTGCCGAGATGGCGCCCTCTCTTTTGATTTAAGTAGGAGGTCTGAATAATTACCTTGTGTATAACCATGAGAATTCCCCACCATGGGCGGTTTTTAAGAATCAGGCCTGATCATTCGAATCTCAAAGTATTCAAAATAATCGTGGTAGAGTTGGCGTAGTCGGGTCTGGCAACAGCTTTTCCGTTGCCCGACATTTCGAAACATGGGTAGGTTGGACATAAACAGCATGCCTGACCGGTTAATTTAAAAGTATGCGTAAGTTATATCGTTCCCGCGCTCCGCGTACAAGGGCACAATTGGGAATGCCCGCCGTCCCGATATAAAGCCATGTTCCAGATTGATGTCGTACCCGCAGTATATTCTGGGGCATAAAGGCACGAACGGCATGTGCCCGACGACCTACCCGGCTGAACCCAGTTATTCGTTCAGTTATCCATGACCATATTGCGTCAACCGAAGCAACGCAACAATTAAACCGCTGACCGCCAGTAATGCGCCAAACCCCCAGCGCATCAATAACTTGATTTCATGATGCAAACCCATAATCTCCTGGTGCTGTTGTTCAAATCTTTTATCCACTTGTTCAAACCGCCTATCCACTTGATCAAAGCGCTTATCTACTTGTTCAAACCGCTTATCCACTTGTTCAAAACGCTTATCCATTTGTTCAAAGCGCTTATTCATGTCCTGGTGCATTTGCTCAAAGCGCTTATCCACCTGCTCAAAGCGTTTTTCCATTTGCTTAAAGCCTTCCGTCATCAGCTCTCGCTGATGCTTTAACTCTTCTTCCACGCGAATAGTCCGCTCACGCAAGTCCAATTCGTAACGCACATTGGCATTTAAGGCTTCCGGCGTTTCGGAGATTGTTTTTTTGATCAACCACTGAATTTGCTCAATATCTTCCTGTGCCAATGCCATTTTTACCTACCTTTTGATTTGTTTAACAGAGACTTGAAACACTAAAAACTGCGGCAAAGTATAGCACAATAAAAAACCGCCCCCGGTTTACCGAGGGTGGTTTTATTTACAAGCCATGTTCCAGATTGATGTCGTACCCGCGGCATAAAGGCACGAACGGCATGTGCCAAACCCGGCTGTCCTGATTGATGAACTGACCGGTGCAGACATCGATTTCGTCATTGTCGTGATTATCTCCACAGATTGCAGGATTGTTCACGGCAATATTCTGGTTATTGGTGATGAGTCCCACGTTCTTAGGTAATACGCCGCCGGACTTGTTAGCGGCGTAACTGCCGGTCATCAGGCCGAAACGCACACGCCGATCGGCATCCACGTCCCCATATTGTTGTAGCAAACCGACAGGCTTGATGGTTTGTACGCCTGTAGTGGGATGCGTGTAGGTCTTGCAGTTCGATTCCAATCCAATTGTGGAATCGCATATAGAGTCCGAAGCTAAAAAAGCGACATGGAAACGAATGCACTAAGAGCGGGCCTTCATACGCAGGTAGGCGCTATGTCGCTAAATTGGCTTCTGTATCTATACTTTGATACGGGCGTTATAGGTGCCTAGTAGCGTAGTGGGCTGGGTGCCGCCGGTAAGCTGGCACTGAGTTAAGCTAGGAGCCTGTCCGAAAATAGAGCACTCTCGCAAACCGTATTAAAGCCCCCGAAAAAATTTAATTTTTTCGGGGGGCGATTTTTGGGATTTGCCTAAAAACAGCTAATCATGCCTGTTATTATTTCCCTGCAATGGGCTTTTTCCCTTGTTATGGGCTATATTGCGGCGTTTGCCACGTAATTTCCAAATTCCGGACGGATTAACCCTGTAAAAATCGCTTTGGCCATTTTTTTGAAATTGTGTGCGGCACAGACCATTGAAAATTCACCGGCCACTTTGTCTTTACCTCTTACACTAAAGCCACGAAAACCGGTATTTTTGATTTGACCAAAAACGGGTTCCACGATGACTTTGCGTTGTTTATAAACCGCCTGGGCAGAAGGCGTCTCCATTTTACGATTCATCTCTTGGCGTAGCGGTTCTTTGTCATCCGTGCTGATAGTGCGCGCATGACCTTTTTCGGATTGACAGCAACGGTTTTTCAACGGACAAGCCGCGCAGACCTCGTCGCATCCCTGATACACCCGGCTGCCGTCTTTGGCTTCGCTGATCATCGGCAAGAGCTGTCCATGAGGACAGGTAAAGCGATTATCGGTTTCGTTGTATTCGAAGTCGGCCTTGACCACTTTGCGTGCCGAGCTTTCCAAATCAATCTTGTGGGTTTTTTCGCCTTTGTCGGTGGCGACATAGGCATCAACGTTATGGTTCTCGAAGGCTTGCAAATTACCGCCCGACCCATAGCCATTGTCGGCACTGGCTTTGTCCGGCAATCGCCCCGTGGTGTCTTCCTGTGCTTGCAGGGCCGGTTCAACTTCCTGTTTGTCGTTGGCATTTTGGCTGATATGCTGACCGACAATAATTTGTCCTTAGACCACCCCTGTGGTGGCAAATCGGCGTCAACGCTGACCTGGGCGTTGTAAGCGTAGTCAAAGCTGCCATTCTTGCCCATGATACGGGCTTCGGTATCGGCAAAGCTGGTTTGCTTTTTATCGTCAATCGCCTTGCCTGGATTAAGCTTTTCTTCGCGTCGCCTAAAGCGCCTACTGTTGGTGCTCAAGCGCCTGTTTGGCCGCTTTAATTTTAGCCAGCCGGGCTTCTTTGAACTTCAAATCTTGCGGGATTTCATAACCGGTTTTTTCTGGGTAGGCTTTGTCTTCCTCTTGGTCGCAGCGCTTGGCTTTCTCAATCAGCTCATCGATTTCGGCACACAAGGCTTGTTCCTTTTCTTTTAAGCGTCCGTAACTCATCGCTTTGCACCCTAAAGGACATAAATGTTTGGAGCTATTGGCTTTGAATTTGGAACCGTCCAAACTGATATGCCCTAATGAAGCTAACTTTAGTTCCATCGCCAGTTTGACGGTTTGCTTAAAACAATCCTGAAAAAATTCGCCCTGGTTTTTTCTAAAATCGCTGAGCACCCGAAAATTAGGGCAGTTCATTTGCGCGATGAACATGAAGGATAAATCCTCATGGCAGCGTCTTTCGATTTGCCGGGAACTGAACACGCCTCGGCTGTAGGCGTAGATCAAAATCGAAACGATTGACTTGGGGTGATAGGCATTCTGGCCTTTAACCTTATATTGGCTTTCAAGGGCGGTGGTATCAAGCTGCCCAAACAAATCCGCATAAAGATAACATTCATGATCTTTTGGCAGCAGATCAAAAATATGGCTGGGAAATAGCTGGTGTTGATGAAATTCTACAGGGCTTGATTTGAAAGGTATTGGCATAGCATTATCAAGTGACGTTTTTTACCGTGATCCGTGATTATACCATAACATATTGTTTTATCTTGATTGTTTATAAAAAATAACGGCAATTTTTCAGGCTCTGCATCAAAATTGGATCAAATGGTATTCGGGCTGAATAATTTTTCGTTTCTATTCTCGGACAGGCTCCTAGTCGTTGTCTTTAATATCACTTAGCGAGTCATCCGAACATATTGCCCGATGATGTCTAGTCATGTTGTCGCTTTGATTACGCAGTCCCATGACACTCAACTAATATTGGCTTAGCTCTTTATAAAGATCAATGGTCTCTTCATCAAACACGTCGGTTTCAAGCAGTTTGTTGCAATCTTTAGCTAGTTCATGAATGGAATGTATAGGTTTAATCGCTTGGCTTGTGCTGCTGATAATGAATTTTAGCAGCTTTTCAACGGATTGCTGAGTATGGTAACAGGCGCATCCCGTTTTTTGATGAAGGCAATATCTGGGCCATCTCAAGGTCGTTCAGCCCTTGCCTTAGCCAAGCGTACTGGGCACCGTCCTGTGTGGCTATTTGCATCAATTGTTCGGTTTTGTGCATAGCTTATGGCAAGAGTCCAGTTAATCGCTGCTGATGGCTATAGTAGCTGCTTGATAGCTTGTCGTATAGGATTTAAATGATACTTGTGAAGTTGATCATGCCGTAGTTATTTCGTAAGTCAGGCGTCCATCCTGTTGTTTCTTGCTGGGATAGGTGGAATTGGCTCTTTTGTTTTCCTGATTAGCAAGATGCTTCGGCCCGCGTCGTCATCCCTGCAGGTATGACGAATTTTTGTAACTGTCCATATTCTTGCCTGGGCGTGCTGCGCGCGCCTTCTCCGGCGAGTGGATAACGCGCCAGTCCGTTGATGGCGCGCGCAGCACGCCCTACAGCAAGGGGCTGAATAGTTACGTTTGTTTTTGAAAAGTCGTTTGGATTGAAGCAAAAAGAGGGTTATACAAACAATTGCGGATTTAACCCTTGCCGCGAGTGCGCGTCTTCGATGATGATTTATCTTTGGCGGTTTCCAGGGTTTCAAGGCGCTTTTCAATAAACTGGATAATCAGGTCGGCAATATCTTTTTCGCTGGCTGCTTCAATGCCTTTTAACCCCGGCGATGAGTTGACTTCCATGATGACGGGGCCATGATTGGAGCGCAACATATCAACCCCGCAGACATTTAGGCCCATTATTTTCGCTGCGCGTACCGCCGTCGAGCGTTCTTCCGGCGTCAAACGAACTAACGATGCGGAACCGCCGCGGTGCAAATTGGAACGGAACTCGCCTTCCGCACCCTGCCGTTTCATCGCCGCAACAACTTTATCGCCGACCACAAAACAGCGGATATCGCTGCCGCCGGCTTCCTTGATAAATTCCTGCACCATGATGTTGGCTTTTAGCCCCATAAAGGCCTGTATAACGCTTTCGGCGGCATTGTGGGTTTCCGCCAATACCACGCCGATGCCCTGCGTGCCTTCCAGTAATTTAATCACCAGCGGTGCGCCGCCAACCTGGTCAATTAAGTCGGTAATATCATCGGGGTTTTTGGCAAAACCGGTTACCGGTAAACCTATGCCTTTTCTTGCCAGTAACTGGGTGGAGCGTAATTTGTCGCGTGAGCGCGATATCGCGACGGATTCATTGAGCGGTAAGACGTTCATCATTTCAAATTGCCTTAATACGGCGGTTCCGTAAAAAGTGACTGAAGCGCCGATGCGGGGAATAACGGCATCGAATCCGGTCAAGTCTTCACCCCGGTAATGGATGGACGGGTTGTGCGAAGTAATATTCATATAACATCGAAGCACATCCAGGACCCGGACCTGATGCCCTCGCGCTTCTGCAGCTTCAACCAGCCGAGCCGTTGAATATAATTTGGCGTTGCGCGATAAAATAGCAATTTTCATAACTTCTCGACGGGTGCGTAAAATGGCGCATATTTTGGCATGAAATAATTTAACAAGCATTACAAATAACGTTTTGGTTTTATATCCTGCTGAATGTGTTTCTGGATCAATAATGCCTGCCATTAGCCCTGAAGCAAGATCGATTTTATGCAATAATGTTCATTTTTTCTTCGTACTATTCGCACTACGCCATGTCAGATAGAGCCCTGCTAAACAGAAAAGTCCTCGTTACCAGCGCATTGCCTTATGCCAACGGTCCCATCCATTTAGGGCATCTGGTCGAATATATTCAAACCGATATTTGGGTGCGTTTTCAAAAACAGCGCGGTGTGCGCTGTTATTATGTTTGTGCGGACGACACGCACGGCACACCGATCATGCTCAGGGCCGATAGGGAAGGCATTACGCCGGAAGCGTTAATCGAGCGCATCGGCAAGGAACACTTGGCCGATTTTACCGAATTCGGCGTCGCATTCGACAATTACCACAGCACGCATTCCGAAGAAAACAAAGTTTTTTCATCGTTGATTTATACCCGGCTGCGTGATGCCGGGCATATCAGCTCACGCACGATTACGCAGGCTTATGACCCGGTCAAGGAAATGTTTTTGCCGGACCGCTTTATCAAAGGCGAATGCCCGAAGTGCGGCGCCAAAGACCAGTACGGCGACAGCTGCGAAGCTTGCGGTGCGACCTATGCACCGACCGAGTTGAAAAATGCGGTATCGGTGATTTCCGGCGAGAAACCCATTGAAAAAGATTCCGTGCATTATTTTTTCAACCTGGCCGATTTTACCGGGATGCTGTCCGAATGGACTACCGCCGGGCATTTACAGGCCGAAGTCAGCAATAAACTCGCCGAATGGCTGGGCGGCGGTTTGCAGCAATGGGACATAAGCCGCGATGCGCCGTATTTCGGTTTTGAAATTCCCGATGCGCCGGGCAAGTATTTTTACGTTTGGCTGGATGCGCCGATAGGCTACATGGCCAGCTTTAAAAACCTGTGCGACAGGGAAGATCTCGATTTCAACGAGTTCTGGGCAAAAGGCAGCGATGCCGAGCTGTATCATTTCATCGGCAAAGACATCATTTATTTCCATGCCTTATTCTGGCCGGCGATGCTGCACGGCGCGCATTTACGGACGCCGACCGCGATTTTCGCGCACGGCTTTTTAACGGTGAACGGCGAAAAAATGTCTAAATCGCGCGGCACGTTCATCACCGCGAGAACTTATCTCGAACACCTGAATCCCGAGTACCTGCGCTATTATTTCGCCGCCAAACTCAGCGCCGGCGTTGATGATATTGACCTTAATTTCGATGATTTCAGCCAGCGCGTCAATTCCGACCTGGTCGGCAAAGTCGTCAATATCGCCAGCCGTTGCAGCGGCTTTATCGCCAAGCGCTTTGCCGGCCAATTGTCGGCAAGCTGTTCGGAACCTGCATTGTTTGCCGATTTTATCATCGCCAATGCCAGTGTCGCCGACTATTACGAAACCCGCGAATTCGGCAAGGCAATGCGCGAAATCATGGCGTTGGCCGATAAAGCCAATCAGTACATCGACGAGAAAAAGCCGTGGCTGCTTGCGAAAGAAGACGGCAAAGAACAGGAATTGCATGAGGTTTGTTCGATGGGCATCAATCTGTTCCGTCTGTTGGTCGCTTATTTGAAACCCGTGTTGCCCGTGTTGGCGGCTGAAGCGGAAAGCTTTTTGAACATAGCCCCGCAAGCCTGGATTACCGAGATGAAACCGTTGTTGGATCATCAAATTAATGAATTCAAGCCCTTAATGACCCGCGTCGATACCGATAAAATTGCTTTAATAGTTGAAGCATCCAAGGAAAACCTGGAAAAAACCATCGATAAGCCCAAAGCCAAACAATTCGAGGCGATAGCCGATGCGATAGACTTTAACGATTTCGCTAAACTGGACTTGCGCATCGCCAAAATTATCAAAGCAGTTCACGTCGAAGGCTCGGACAAGTTGTTGCAACTCACCGTCGATATAGGCGATGAAACGCGCACGATTTTTTCCGGCATTAAGTCGGCGTATCAACCGGAAGATTTGGAAGGGCGCTTGACGCTGGTGATTGCGAATCTCGCCCCCCGGAAAATGCGTTTTGGCGTGTCGGAAGGCATGGTGCTGGCGGCAGGACCTGGGGATAAGGAGATTTGGCTGTTAAGCCCGGATGACGGGGCCGTGGCGGGGCTTAGGGTTAAATAATCGTTATAGACGAATTACTGAGATACGCTAGACATCTGCAACATAATGATCGAACAAGTTAACGAATTACTCCCTCAAACCCAATGCGGACAATGCGGTTTTAAAGGCTGTCGCCCTTATGCCGAAGCGATTGCCGGGGGCAGGGCGGATATTAACCAGTGTCCGCCGGGCGGTGATGACGGCATAGCGGTGCTGGCGGATTTTTTAGGCATACTCCCTAAACCATTGAATCCGGCGTTTGGCATCCATAAACCTAAGCAAGTGGCGTTTATTATCGAGCAGGATTGTATCGGTTGCGTGAAGTGTATCGCCGCCTGTCCGGTCGACGCTATTTTGGGGGCGGCGAAATTCATGCATACAGTGATTGCATCTGAATGTACCGGTTGTGAATTGTGCGTTGCGCCGTGCCCGGTGGATTGCATTATCCTGAAACCGGTAGAGACTGAAACCGGTAGTTTAAGCAAGCGGGAAAAATCGGCGTTGGCAAAACGCCGATTCGAGGCGCGATGCTTGCGTAAAGAACGAGAGGCCGTGGAAAAGGCAGAGCGCGCCAGGCAGAAAAAAGCGGCGTTGGTAAAAATGAAATCGAAAACATCATTGACTAATGAGGAATAAAGCGTGGCAAAGGCAAGTGATTTAAAGCGGGGCATGGTGGTTGATATTAACGGCGTCCCCCATGCGGTCAAGCAAGTTGAGGTAAAAAGTCCGTCTTCACGTGGCGCGACGACATTGTACAAAGTTCGTTTCACCAATCTTAAAACCGGGCAGAAACTCGATGAGTCGTTAAAGGGCGACGATGTTTTTAAAGAGGCCGAGCTGGTGCGCGCCAAAGTGCAGTATTCGTATAAAGATGGGGACAACTATATCTTTATGAATGCCGAAGATTACACGCAATACGCCCTGGGTGCGGATGATTTGGAGGGGCAGGTCGAGTATTTGTCGGAAAGCCTGGAAGGTATTGTCGCCTTATTGATTGACGATGAGGTGCTGGGAATTGAACTGCCTGCCACCGTGGTGCTGGAAATCGTCGAAACGCCGCCGCCGATTAAAGGTTCATCGGCTTCTGCGCGGACTAAAACGGCGCGCTTATCCACGGGTCTTGAGGTGCAAGTGCCGGAATACCTGGAAACGGGCGAGTTAATTAAGGTCAATACCGAAACCGGAAAATATTCATCACGGGCTTAATGCCGCAGGTATGATGACGGACTCCGGGCATACCCTGAAAACCCCGCAGGGCGAATTTACATTGAAGCGCCTGCCTCAGCGTCACCGCGAATTGTTGCGCGCCTTTGATGCAGCGGATGAATATCTGCTCGATTATATTGCCGATGTCGTACAACCGGCTACGGATGCCAGGATTTTAATCGTCAATGACAGCTTCGGCGCATTGGCGGTAGCACTGAGTACGTTTCAACCGTGCGCGATGTCTGATTCTTATCTTTCGCAGCAGGCGACGCGGCTTAATCTGGCTGTTAATGCGTTGCCTGAGCATCGTGTCAGCTTGATCAGCAGCCTGGCTTCACTGGACGGTGTATTTGATTTACTGCTGATTAAGGCGCCGAAAACGCTGGCTCTATTGGAATATGAGTTGATACGGTTACGTCCTCATTTGACGGCATCGACACAAGTCATTGTCGCCGGTATGGTAAAAACCTTGCCGGCTTCGACCTGGACATTACTGGAACGCTTGATTGGCCCAACGACAACATCGTTAGCCAAGAAAAAAGCCCGACTGATTTTTGCAGCGCCTGATCCGGAGTTGCTTGTGCCCATCAATCCTTATCCGGTTTATTATAGGCTTGAAAACACCGGCTATTTGATCGCCAACCATGCCAATGTGTTTTCACGCGACAGCCTGGACATAGGGACACGTTTCTTTCTCCAGCACCTGCCGGATAGGCCTGATGTGCGGGACATTATTGACTTAGGTTGCGGTAACGGTTTAGTTGGATTGATTGCCGCCGAGCGTAATCCGTCCGCAACGATGCATTTTGTCGATGAGTCTTTTATGGCGGTGGCGTCAGCGAAGGAAAACTTTCATCGCGCTTTCGGAGGAGAGCGTGATTCAGTTTTCCATGTCGGTGACGGATTGATGGATATAGGGTCGGCATCAGCCGATCTTATCCTTTGCAATCCGCCGTTCCATCAACAAAATACGATTGGCGATCATATTGCTGTCGCTATGTTTAAAGGGTCGCGCAGGGTGCTGCGCAATGGCGGTGAATTATGGGTGATCGGCAACCGCCACCTCGATTATCACATTCCGCTTAAGCGTTTGTTCGGAAAGCTCTCGACGGTTGCGACAAACTCGAAGTTTGTTATTTTAAAAGCCAGCGTTTAAATCCAGGACCCTTAAGCAATTTTTTTAAGGCACAAAAAAACGAACCCAAAAGAGGGTGTATTCTTTGGGGTTCGTTTTATGGATTTGTTACGCGGGGGTCACATTCTCGGCTTGTGGACCTTTTTGGCCTTGAGTGACCTGCATGGTCACTTTTTGGCCTTCACGTAAGGTTTTGCGGCCAGTGCCGTTAATTGCGCTGTGATGGACAAAAACATCTTTGCCACCTTCCTGTTCAATAAATCCAAAACCTTTTTCATCATTGAACCACTTAACGGTACCTACAACTTGATCTGACATATCACACTCTTAACTTAAAAAAATCGCCACATGGATTGGCTTTAAAATCCCAGACTTAAAAAGCTGGCTTAAACTTGAACTGCGCCCAATAGTAGCACTAAAAATACAGCTAGGGCAAAAACATTTTAGTTGCCTTCGACTTCTCGAAGGCAGCCCGCTATTCACGCTCTTGCCTTGGGCGTTATGAAGCGGTCAAAAAACACATGAACAATCAATGCCGTGAGAATTAACAACGTACCTGTTATTATTTTTAACGTTAAAGGTTCATTGTTGACGGCGTGACCGAGCAACAAAGCCAGGGCCGGAGAAATCAGCGTAACCAAGGCAACCCGGGTCGCCGCCAGGTGAATAAGCAAGTAATAATACAAGGTAAAGCCCGCTGTCGTGGCAATAACGCCCAGGTAAATAATGGCCGTCAGGCCGCTTGGCGACAATACGGTAGGCCAATGACCCTCCATACTTGCCCAGGTAAGCAGGTAAGCAGGCAATGACAGCAGCAGGCCGCCCGCCACCTGGGATAAAGCGGGGACATTGCCGTTGATATGTTTTACCCAAACTGAGCTGATAGACTGCAATAATGTTGAAACCAGCACGCCGGCTATGCCGATGACGGCGTCGTGCCCGATCTGCAGCGCTGAACCGAACATCGTCATTAATCCGCCGATACCGAAAATATAGGACAACAATTTACCCGGTGTAAGACTGCGTTCTTTCAGCCAGGTTGCGGCTAATAAAGCCGTCATTAGCGGCGACAATCCGGAAATAACCGAAATCCAGCCGGAAGGAATAAATTGCGCAGCCCAGTAAACCGCAAGCATGGCGCCATAGATTTGCACGGACACCGCCAAATAGGTTAATCGCGCCTTATAATGCCAGGCCAAACCTTGCCGCATTACAGCCAGTACGATTAACAGGCATATTGCGCCAATAGTCATGCGGGCGGTAACGCCGAATAAAAACCCGGCCTCTTCCCCGCTCCATTTGATAGCCAAAGGTGTGGTCGACCAGAGTAAAACAACGCTGATATACGCCAGATAGATGCGCATCAGGTTAAAAATTCTAAAAGAAAAAGAGCGACTGTTTGGGTTCCGTAGTTCAGTTTCATCATTGGCCTGGGAAAAGTGTTTGTTTCGATTATAGTCTGGCAGGACGGACAAAATAAAACATGACAAAGGCCCTGTCAAAGGCCTATGATTTTCAGCTTTTTATTAGCTATAAATTCACCGTATAGATTACGGTACAAGGTTTAAAAATGTCGATTAGTTATCATATTTCTATGAAATGCTGTTTATTTCCCGCTGTGTTATTGGTGGGTTGCGCACAAACCCGGCAAATTGCGATTGATTATCCATCGGCTGATACACATTCCAGTTCATCAACCCAATCCACTCATGCGCGCCAGTTTGAAGCTTTACCCGGATTTCAGGCTATTGATGGCGATGATTATTATGTGCGCCTCATTTCAGAGTTTGATTTTAAAGGGGACAATCGCTTAAAAAACGGCTGTGACAATATCACGCCGTCTTATCAAAAGAATGACTTATCTTCGGCGCTTATTTTCAGTGTCCGCAATAATGTGCTCAAATTCAATAACGAAGCCGCCGGATTTTCATACCAGGCCAGTACAGGACAATGCAATTTTAAGTTTGACGCCAAAAAACTTGATTTGACGCCGTGGATGCGGCTCGATGCCGCTAAGGAAACACTGGTTGATTACAGTTTTTATTCCAGTGCAAACAGCGATGTCGATGTGCCCGGTTTGGTCAACAAAGTCACGACCGCGGGCAATTTACTTGCGCTGACCGGCGTAGGCATGGGCGTTGCCGTAGTGGGACAGGTTGCCGGGCAATGGCTGACCAACAAGCAACAGGCTGCGGCGCCTGCGCCGACGCCATCAGGGAATAGCAGTACAGAATCTCATTCCCTGCCGGCCATCGTCAGCTTCTCGGGTAAAAGCGGCACGCTTAATGAGACTGTTTTTAAAGTACATGCCGTGGCGGAAGGCGGTATTAACATCCTGGGTTCGGACACCAAGCCCTTCGGCGAGCTAAAAGTTTATCCGGAAATTACGCCGACCTTGCTATTAAAGACTACTGCTGAAGGCATTCCCGATGCGCGCGACCTATCGCTGCAGGAAATCACTTCTTCGTCAATCAAGTCTACTGCCGGCGAAATCAATGTGCAGCAACTGATTGAGCAATCAAAACATCCTGAAAAACCCAATTTGAGACCGGACTGGAATAATTACAGCGACGTCGAAAGCAATTGCCGGAAACTAAAGCGGCTTGCGAAGGATTTGGGGTTTAACAAATTTGATCGTAATGCGCTTATTTATTATTTTCTCGCTAACAGCAGTGATTGGCAAAACTACAATAGTACGGCGCAAAAAATGATCAGCGACGGCGTCAGTTTGAAAGTCATGCAAAATTATCGCAGCAAAAACTTTTCCAACTGCCTTGCCGCGGATGATTACGCCATTATGAAAACAATGGGTTTAGCGATTAATATGGCGTCTGATTGGCAACAGGTTGAGGACTCTTCGCAGAAAAAAGAACAATTTTTTTTACCACTGAAGTCTATCGAAAGGCAGCTCGTTGCCGTACTCAAAAACCCTAATCAAACTGAAATGGAAAGCCAGATATATCCGTTGCTGGCGACGGCAAAAAGCGGGGAGGGCACTGTGCTGCTGCAAAACCATTTAGGTGATTTCGGATTGGCGGGCCTGTTGAATCCGGCTCCTGTTCAAACGGACCCCGCTGTCCCGGTTAAAGTTGTAGATCCCGTCGTCATTCCTGGTGAAGGCTTGATCGTCAGCGCGCAGCAATTAGTGCAGGTTTTTTCCGGCCTGGCTATCGACGAATTGAGCTGCGCGCGTATTGCTCCCGACCAGCAAAACAATCAGGCAGCGAATGTGGGCATTTTATTATTTACTACAAAAGAGGGCAGTCCACGCGCTAAAGGCGGTGCGATGGAATTTGAATTTTCAGCAGGAAAAATTAACCGTATTGCATTTCAGTTGCCTACTTATCGGGATTTTGAGCAGGACTTGATAGACCATCCTGAGATTGCAGGCTGCAGGGTTGAAATGTCTTTTATAACAAAATTACATTGATAGGTTCGTATCATCATTCCGGCATCCTTGCCGGAATGATCCTTTAATTTGCGCATAAGCTAATCATATTTGATGTACTTGAACCTGGGATCATCAGGCGTGCCTTCTAGCGCTCCGCCTTCTTTGCCGGGTTGCCACATAATAATATCCTCGATTTTTTTGGCTAACTCAAAATCCTTGTTAGTAATCCCTTTTGCGGCATGATTCATCAGCTTGACAATAACAAAAGCATAAGAAACCGTCAGGTCAGGGTGATGAAATGCTGCTTCGGCAAGATGCCCGACGGTATTGACGACCATCAGCGTGCTTTTCCAGCCGCTTGTTTTATATTTGCGGCGAATCCAGCCGCCTTCAAGATACCAGTGCGGCAATTCTGTTTTCAATCGTTCTTCGACATCCGCATCCGTATACGTTTCTTGATGTGTGCGTTCTCTCCAGCCCATAAACTTACCCTCTTGCTTGGTGTTTAATAACGGTGATATTAAATATTGCGCCTTACGAAAAAATTTTACTATAAATTTCGGCTGGCCCTTTATTGGTCCTTCCGCTTTATATGCGAATCGGCTGGGAACGGGATATTGCCGCTAAAATCGGTTATGCTTGTACCCGATATTTTTTAACATCCCGATAGGTGTTTTATGACGCTAAAAAAGACTCAACTCGATAAAGACAAGTTAAACCAGATTGTTACCGAAGCGCGCCGCAGCCAGGAACTAAGAGAGCAATCTTACCGCGGACAGGCGCTTAAGCTGTATCCTTGGGTATGTGGGCGTTGTGCGCGTGAATTTACCCACAAAAACCTGGCCGAGTTAACCGTTCACCATAAGAACCACGATCACGACTATAATCCTGCGGACGGCAGTAATTGGGAATTGCTGTGTCTTTATTGTCACGATAATGAGCATTCGCGTTATGAAGAAACGCGTTATGGCAGCGTATCGGTCAATAAAGCAAGCGCACCTGTCGCCACGCATAATCCATTTGCGGATCTTAAGTCCTTATTAAGTAATAAAAAATAAAGATAATTGGGAGTCCCTACAAATCAATGCAGGCGTTAATTTGCAGGGGTTACCCAGATGGTTTTGTCGTTGGTTTCCAAACAGAAGCGGATGCCAAAAGATTACGAACAGCTATGGAAGAGCGGTTAAACCAGTTTGCTCTGGAAGTGGCACCCGAGAAAACCCAATGCAATGGCAAACAGTTTCGAGTGAAGAGTTGGAATCGATAGACCGAACAATTTAACAAGGTATTGAAGGCCCCGCTAAATAAGCCCGATAGTCCGGCGGCATCCCACCGAACTATCAGCAAATCCTCCTTACGAATTAAATATCGTTGCAAGAAACGGGCGTAACAATCTCGTCGATGGCGTATTTATTGGGTTCACCCGGTTGCCCAGCCTGAATAGGGGTAAACGTTTTATATCCGGTATCGTGCCCCGTCAAATCAGTCGGGTTCAGTGTCAGCGCCTGATTGCTTATCCAGATGCCGGTAACGCCATCGATCTGGTCGGCGCCAAAGTTGGAGCCGCTCAAACTGACCTGGAGCTGCTTATTGCCAGACAATTGACTGGCAATGGTGGCGGAACCGACCAGCGGAGTCACATAGGCGCGTGGTGGATTGGTGGCCTGGGTGCCCCGCTCCACGGCATCAACATGAGCAATTCTGAAAGGCGCTACACCGCCGGCATGACTAATAACCATCTTGAGCGTCGTCGTCCATCCACCGGGAATGGGTGTGCCGATGCGAAAGCAATACTCTCCGCCTCTCATGAATTGCTTGGCGTCCGCAGCATCTGCGGCTGATGGTAATAACGCCATTATCATACCCGTAGTGACAATGCTGACAATGGCAACAATGGATCGTAAAGTAGTATTCATAGGTGACTCCCTTATCGAAAAATATGATGGGTGATAGTTTCTGTTTCATCGTTTTTGCTTAAAAACCAGTGGATAAGCTCTCCTGATGAAAAAGAAACCTTCTCGAGGGTAAGCTAAACTCGAGCTCATTGTCCAGACAAATAATGAGTGCCTGACCGAAAAAGTCCAAACCATAAAAATCGGGCGGAAAGCATTGCCCAATTTTAAACGGAAAAAAGCGGGTTGGAGTTAAGGCGATTTCCGGCGAAGAATATACCCAACTCGCTGGTCTTTTTGTCCATTTTCTGCGTTGTAAAAATAGTTACATAGCTCACTATGCGCCTATTTTTACGCCTTGAAAATGAACAAAAA
>Ga0172373_10005534_pt1 | contig 17266 bp, 4 predicted proteins | sample Lak10m_2_FD_114546 | JGI IMG/M metagenome (GOLD analysis project Ga0172373, IMG submission 114546) | Freshwater microbial communities from Kabuno Bay, South-Kivu, Congo - kab_092012_10m | ecosystem: Environmental > Aquatic > Freshwater > Lake | place: Democratic Republic of the Congo: South-Kivu...
AAACTGTGGTTGCATCTTTCTACCGCCTGAACCATCCTTAAAGTTTTGCTCAATAGGTGTTAATGTATCAGCTATTGCAAATTCATTACTTACAACAGGTTGAGTTACAGGAGCTTGGGTAGGAGCTGCTTCTAAAGCATCTAGTTCTGCATCATATTTGGAAAGTGTCTCTTCTATCAATAAAATAGCAGGTATTATTTCTGAATTAGAAGTAACTTCATTCATATCCTTAACTGCTACTTTTTTAACAGCGTCATTAAAAACATTAAATTCTTCTTCACTTAAAGGCATGGACGATGTCCAATCATTGCTTTTTGCAGCAAGTCTTAGTTTTAAAAGAAATTTCTGTCCTTTAATTTTAGCTTCTTTAATAGCAACTCTTATTGGTAATGAACTTAATACTTGCTTCCTTGATAAGAATATTTCTTTTTCGAGTTCATGCATTGTAGGCACTTCCCTCATTGCTTCTGTATTTAATTCCTTTCTCTTATCTAAATCAGGTTCATTGGCAGCTTGTGCACGTAATATTCTACTTTCTTGTATTAATTTATTTAATTGTTCTATCTTATCTCTTATCTCCTGAGAATCCTCTGGTATAGGTTCATCAAAATAATAAAATAGTAGTATTTCTCTTGAAGATTCCAATTCCTGCCTTCTTCTTTCTATATCAGCTTTCTTATCAGAAACAGTAGCTGCTGGTGGTGTTTCTGGTTTTAATTCTTTTGGTAGTATTTTGTCAATATTGTTAGTTGCAACTGTAGTTATAAAGTATGGGTTTCGAGTAATAATTTCACCTTTGTTATTTACAACTACTTTAGTACCACTATAAACTTCATTTAAGTATTCCTTTTTAGTTAGTTTTCTGAACTTAAGTTCGTTACTACCTTCTTCTAAATAACCTAAGTTTAGGTTATTATCATTAAAAGTTGTTGGATCAACTTTTCTAAATAGTTCTTTTAAAGCAGCAATAACTGCTTCTTTTGTATTAATAGGTGTACCTTTATACTTTATTTTAAACCCATCTTTAGAAACATCAACAGAAAAATAGTTTTTAGAAAAAGCTACATATTGATGAACTATATCTTTTATATCACGTAACTTAACTTTACCACCATTTAACGTTATATCGTTAAACAATAAATCAGCAATCATTTTTGCTGTTGCTTCATCAATTCTTCTAGCTTGTGCATTTGTTCTAACACCAACCCCTGGGAAAAAAATATAATATCCCTTTGGAAGATCCTTGCTATCTTGTATAAATTGTATAGTTTCTTCACCTGTAATTTCTATATTAGAAAAAGATGTTGAAGGTTGATCTGTTAGAATTACTTGACCAAAACTTCCATCTGTTATACTGTGTAAAATAAAATCATTAGGATTTTGATCTAGATATTTTACAGCATTACTTAATGCAGAATATTGTTTATTAAGACTTTCTATTGCATCTTCAACACTGACTCCTGTATTTTTGGCAACCTCTTCTGGTGTTTGCACATAAGGACTTTGATACAAGTTAAAAACACCTTCACTTGTTGATATAGGTACAGGTCTTGTATTAAAGTAAATTATTTTACCTGAGCCTACATTGTAATTATTATCAAACTGGATAAAATTACCATTACCATCCGTTATTACATATACATAATCCGAAGAAGTAGAAGAGTGTCTTTGTTCAACAGGTATTCTTTGAAGCTTGACCATGCTTAAATAAATACCACCAGGCACACCTGGATATTCTATTCCACCGTTCTCTTTACCATCTACACGATTTGTTAATCTGTTCTTTAGGATGTCCTTTACAAAAGCCGTATAAAAAGCAATATCTTCTTTTTCTACTTTGTTTATTTCATCGTATTCCTGTATTGTTGTAGCTAAAGGAGTTTCTGGTTTAGTACGATTAAAGTTGATAGTTACTACTGTTCCTTTAGTCTCTATTTTCTCAATCTCTTCTTGTTGCTTCTTAGATAGTTCCCCTTCTATTTTTACAAAACCTAAATAGTTTTTAATATATTCTAATCCACCTTCTTTTTCAGCATCAATACTTATTGCTTCAATCTCTGTTCTATTAGAATTTTTTGCTTTAAGATTTTCTTTAATGGTAGCATTGGCTCTACCATATCCTTTATCCAAAAGAATAGCAGCTACTCTGGCATAATCTAAAGCTTGAGCAGGATTGTTTGTAGATTTAAACACATCATCATATATACCCCTGATAATAAGATCCGGGGTAAAAGATTCAATGTCAGCATTTTGACTAGCAGCTTTAATACGAAAAGCAATAACACGAGCAAGTTTTTCAATTTGCTCAGGACTAAGAGAACAAGTAATCATGTTATTTACAAATATTATCTAACAAATCATCTATTGGATCAACAGTATCAGTATAACCTTTATCAAAAGCAGCATCAATTTTATCTGCAAGGTTAACATTATCTACACTCTCATTAGATGTTTCTTTGTCTTCAGGTTCTATTTTCATTTCTTTTTCCTGCTCTTCTTCAAATATACCACTTTCTACTTGTAGTTCAGCAGTTCTATTATCATAAAGTTCAAAAAATTCATCTAGTGTAAGACCTTCTTCAGCTAGGAAATCTTCAGTAACTGTTGTACGTATTAACTCTAAGTCTTCTACTGATCCTGCTTCAGCCAATGCTTCTCTTACTCTACCCTTTAGATTTTCTAAAGTATACTTAGCTGTAGATACAACAGGAGCTTCTTCAGCCTTTTGTAAAGGCTCTAAACCATTTTGAATATTATATTCATTAATAATATCAAAAGCTATTGGATTCTTTGTTATCCATTCTGCAAACTGTTCATCTTTAAGAGCCGGCATTCCTTTGTTAATAAGATTCATATTAGTTTGTGCAAAAGCTGCTCTTAAATTACGTAGCAGTTCTGGATCCATCTCACTAACTGGAGTTTCAAGAGTTACTCTCTTAACTGCTTTTTTAGCATCTGTTAAGTCAACAACACTTGTTTCAGTTGTTCTTATTGGACCACCTTCGAGCTTTTGAGATATGATACCAAGCACTTCTTCTAGTGCAGTATCTGTTTTTCCTTTAAATCCTAAAAATTTACTAATAAAACTAAGAATAGAATCAAGAACCTCTTCCCATAAATTCTTATTAGTATTCTTGTAAGGAACTTGTAATAATTGTTGAGCAAATGGATTTGTTAATGCCTCGGCAACAAATGCTTCTGGACTAGCACTCATTTTCTTATACATCAACTTTACATCATCGGCTGCTTTTTTCTCTTCAGCTTGATACTGTAAAGTAAAATCATCCATTACATTTTGGATTGCAGTAGCAAACTTTTTATCAGATAAGTTATCCTGAACAATCTTTTGTAATAATGGATTTATTATTAAAAACCCTAGAGTTAATCTATAATCTTGAAAATCAGAAGCTGCATATCTTAAGTCGATAACAACACCTTTGTCTTTAGAATAAGAATAAGCTTTGTCAGCTTTTGTACTTACAGTTACTTTTTCATCTTTAAGTACATTAGCAAGTCTTTGAGCAAGTTTTCTAATTGCCGGACGGTCTTGTTTAGATCTTACAATATAGTTTAATAAGGTTGCTACATCAACTTGTTGTTCTATTTGATTAGGATCCAATCCTAAATCAGTCATTAGTTGTTTATAACTAGCACCTTTACCAGATGTTGTATAATCGTCTATATTAGAAATAGCACTATAGTCTTGTCCAAGAATAGGTTTACCTTTTAGAGTGTATCCATTGTCTTGTTCAAATTCTTCTAGATAGTCAATTATTGCTCCATACTTAGAACTAGTAACATCAATAACTTCTTTTGTATCTGCATTAAAAAACACAGATGGAATTCTTTCTCCTTTTAATAATGATTCTATTTCTTCCGGAGGAAAGAATACTCTAAACCTAACATATAATTGTTTAAGCAAATCGTTAATTTGAGCTTTATGCATATACTCATCAAAAGCTTCCTGCATTTTTCTAGCAGCAATCTCTTGAGCAGCTCTTGCGGCAGCACTAAACTTTTTACTTGATTCAAAAAAGTATTGAGGATCGTTAAGTTTATTAACAATATCAGAAGCATCTTGTGCATCTTGTTCAAGTTCATAATAGTCCATCATGTCTATTACCAACTTATCTAGCTGTGTGCTATTTTCAGGAAGACCTGTTACACGAGAAAGATATTGTCTTATATCTTGTTCTAACTCTTTTGTCCAATATTCTATGGCTTTAGCACCAGCATTTTCATCAAAAGGAATTTCTAATTGAGCTTTTTCTTGTTCAACTAATTTTAAACTTTTAGCATTAATACTTACTTCTTTAGTAAGAGTTTCTCCTTTTGCATTAGTATATTCTATAGTAACTTTTGTTCCTTTAACCTTTACTACCTTACCTGTAATTTGTGCTCCAGATTTAGGTTTGTATGTAACAGGAGCTCCAACTTCAACTTTGTCAAACAGTTTTGCTGTTTCTTGAACTTGATTTTTTTTCTCAGGATTAGCATGAGATTTATTAACATCATTAATGATTTGTTTTCTCTCTAGAATAGAGTTCTTAACTTTATTTAAGGCATCTAAATCTTTTTGCTTTTCTTCTGCAAGTTTCTTTTGATTCTCATCTCCTTCCCGATAAATTGCAATCTCGTCCTCTAAAGTTTTAACTTCTCTTTCAATTTGTTCTCCATTAAAGATAGTAGTAACTCTACCGGCTTGAGCTCCACCAACACCTGCGGCAACAGCATTATTAAGAATGCCAGCCATTCTTGATTTAGCTCTATCATATGTATACTCATTGTATATTGCAAGTTTTCTAACTTCTTCAAAACCAAACCAATCCATTTTTTCTAAAATGTCATCTGACTCAGGATTAAATGGATTTTGCACAGAACTATATTGTTCGTGACGTTTTTTAATTTGTTCTACTTTATCTTTTATTCCAGTAAGCTTTTCTCTAAGAGACTTGTTATATTCATCAGCAGAACCTTTTTCATTAGTATAACCAAATGCCTGAACTAGTTCTTCATCAGTCATACTTTCAAAAGACTCAATCTGATTTGTAAATAAATCTATATAACCTTTATTTATTAAATTACTTACCTGTGAAAACAAACTGGCATCTTCTGCATCTTTATGAGTTTTTTTATCACCGTTTTGTTCGGCCTCATACATTATATCATTAAAGTTCTTCTGGTTGGCAAGATTCTCATATATAGGATCATACACTTTATTTGGATCAGAAGCTACCTGATTCATAAAGTCTGTAACTCGTTTTCTTGCTGCTTCTCTTTCAGTTTTAGCCTCTTGATATGCAACTGGATCTTTCCTTTTGCTTCTTATATCTTGAAAAAGCTGAGGTATAGTTTGCATAGCTATTGTTTGAGGACCTTGTACAACACCACCCATTAAAAATCCAGATAAAAAAGTCTCAAGACCACGAGAAGACATTTGGGAATCAATACCTTCTTCTATTGATTTTAACCATAAAGAGGATCCAGCTCTTTCTGGATTCATAAACTTTTCTACATAGTAGTTAGTCATAACTTCAGCAGTAGCCTCTTGATATACTTCTTGAAAACCTTCTGCTAAGTTTGCTGACAAATATCTATAACCATTTTTAGCTAAGTTCTTTGGTAAAAACTGCTGTCCAATTCTTTTAACATTTTTTTTAGTAAACCAATCTCTAGGTCTAGCAGTATCAATAAATCCTTCGTATAATGTTTTTTTCTTAGCTCCTTTACCAACAGTACTTGTAACCATTGTTCCCAAACTACCTTTACCCGCATTTCGAAATGGTTTAAAACCACCAAGTAGTTTATCAAATACAATTTTATTAGAATATAATATTACAGGCAGGTTAGCATAAACTGTTTTAGTTCCTGCTTTCTTAGCCTCTAACATCATAGCTTTTTTAGTCTCCTCATCAGGAGCAGATCCATGTTTATCGTAATGTGCTGATAAAAGTTTAGAGTATGTATCGTTCTCTACAAAACCACCTTCAAGTCTAGACTCTGCAAGAGTGGTATTTATTAATCTCATGTCCCTAAAGAATGCTCCAAATGTTTTAGCATTCCTTGCAAAGTCGGTTAACTTATCATAACCGTTTACTCCAGTCTTCATGTTCTTTATTGCCTCTGCCGTCTCACTAAAAGGATTTATAAAATTTCCAACACCGTTCCAAAATTTTCTAGCCTGTGAAACATTTTGAACAGAATTAACTGCTGTATTTACACCTTGAGCTGCTTCAGAAACTGTTTTGGTCATTCTTGCAGCATCTTCTGCTTTATTAATACCACCAAATAGTTTACTGCCAAACCTTCCTATATTAGATATTGTTTTTGCTACAGCTGGTGCTGCTAAAACTCCTTCTGTTAATGCTGTTGCTGCAAATAGTGCAAGTTCTTCAGCAACCATTTCTCCCATTACACCGACGGTATATGCAGAGTTTGCATATTGGTTAACTACAAATCCTCCTAAACCACCTCTTGTAGAATTAGCAATGCTCATCATCTTTTCCATCTCACGAGCACTCTTTGTATCTCCTTCGGTGTTTAAAGTAAAAAGATCATCCCAGTTATTTAATGTTTGAGAAAAACCTAAACCTGCTAAACTTAACCATTGGGAACTTGCTCTACCAAAATCATCTGTCCAAGAACTATTTGCATTATAAATAGCCTCGTTATCTAAATAGGGATTCCAACCTAGTTTTTTAAATTGATTATGATTATAATATCTATCAAAGTTTAATTTATCTACACCATCTGCATATCCTATAGGAGTTGCCCTATCAACAGCTGGAGAAGGTGCAATTGCATTTGGTGATGTAGCTGCTAATAAAAGATTGTTAACATAATCCTGAGTTCCATTAGGTTGGATGTTATTTTGAGTATTAGGAGCAAAAGACCTAATACCTATGTTTGCATTGTTTGCATTAGCAATTGCATTGTTCATAGGTATCCCATTAGGAATCATTGATCCCATTGATCCACCTAATATTTCGTCAATACCATTTTTTAATCTTGGAAGATTTTCGTCCATAGAGGACTTAACCTGAGCAAGAGTGGCTAAATAAGTATCAATAGGATCTGTCTGTGTAAAAGCTCCAGGATTTGTATTATCAGCCATTTATTCTATTTCTTCAGGGTTATAAACTTTATTAGGACTATTAGCTGAAAGTTGTTTAAGATATGTCATGTTAACTTGACTTATTTGTGCTAAACCATCATTCCAGTATTTTACCGCAGCATCAATATCAGAATCTGTTCTACCAAATATTGGATTTTTCATTAACTTACCGGCCTGATCAAAAGCATAACCTACTCCTGTATATGTGTAACCTCCAAGAGCACTTGGTGTAAATTCTATATTTCCACCATAATCTTTATGTTCATCTACTACTAACTTACCATCAACATTCATTAGCAATTCATTTTTAGTAGATTTCATTGCCATAAATGGTGTAGACTGTGCTTTATCTACATCAATAAAATATGTAATGCTAGGAACCTTACCACCAGAAGTATTTGCTGTTTCTTGTAATGCCCAAGTAATTCCTTTTTTATTGATAGTACCAGCATTTTCAGCAACCCAGTCCGGACTAATGTCCCAAGTCATTGCAACTTTATTACCATCATTTGTTGCAATAGAATGCAAATAGTAATTAGCTGTAGGTCTTTTTACACTCTCTCCAGTTTTACCACCGTAGTTTAAGAAAGACGAGGAAATAAAAGCATCAAGTATTTTAGCTGCATTTTCTGAATCCTCCATAGTAATCTCATCAAAATCATCACGGGTAATGTTAAAACCATTACCCTTCATTGAAAGTTTTACACCATTCTCATCCATAAAAGAAGGATCGGCTGTAGTCCTTTTAAAGTCTTTCATATAAAAGTCAGCCATCATTTTAAAGGCAGGTGTATTGTAAGCAGCAGCATCCATTTGATAACCAGCAGCTTTTCCAATAAATCGGTTAATACCACCAGGACCAGCAAGATCAGGATCTATAGTTTCATATGATTTGATACCATAGTTAGCATTTGGATTCTTACTTAAAGTTTCATATGCCTCTTTTATTTCTTCATATGCCTCTACAGCTATTTCTTTTATTTCTTCTTCATCTGGCATAGCTGCAGGTGTGGATCGTGGCAACGGATTTGGTGTAAATTCTTCAAAACTAGTAGGTCCTAGATCAACAGGCTCAATTCCTAATTGTGTTGATGTAAGTTTACCAGCCTTGGCAGCTGAAAGAACATTTGCTACAAACTCTTGTTCAGATCTTGGTTTTACAAAATCAGGAGTAAAGTAATAACTAGTCAACGCTGTGGTTACACCTGATTCTTGAGAAAGAGCAACATTAATATTTCGGTTATTCTCTTGGTCAATTTGAACCATTTTATCTAATAACTTTCTATTTGTATTGATATCTATATTATTAGCATCAACCGTATTTTTAAAAGTTATAGATGAGGCATTATTATTTTTTGACTCTGTGTAATTAGTAGTCATAAAATTAGTAAGGCGATCATTAGCTTTATAGTAATAATCACCACTAGCAGGATCTGTTATATATGGTGCTTCTTTATCTGAAGCAAGTCTATAGGTACCATCTGAATTTTTAATAGCAAGACCTGTTCCTCCAGTAACTGTTCTTTGGGTGCTTACTGTTTCTTCTCCAAAAAATCCTTCAGAAATATTAGCAGCACCATAACCTATTAGACCTGCCCCTGCAGCAGTCAACACCGTAGAGCCACCAAGCGTAACCGGAGTAGCGAAAAGACCAACTCCTGCACCAATACCTCCTAAAATAAGTTCTCCCACTCCTAATAAACCTTGTCCTATGTTAACAGGAACATCTGTTTGATACGTTGTTGCTTCTTGTACTTTAGGATTATATACTCCTAATACACTTTTAATATTAGCTTCTGCCTGTGCTTTTTCTGCAGCAGTTCCTGTTGCAATTACTTGGTTTTGAGCTGTTATGAAAGCTTCCATGTTTTGCTTTGATTTTGTCAAAGCCTCACCACCAAGAGATGTTGCTATACTTTGATTACGTTCAATAACATCAACATCATTATTTGTAACATTACCAGGTCCTGGAATATCTAAAAGCATTCCACTATATAACATAGGATTCATTCCTTCTCCGGGAGAAGACAGTCCTCCATTTTCCATCATTTTTCCTGCAATGTCCATTAGCTTCATCTTTTCATCAAAAGCCATTTGAACACTCTGCTCTAGCATTCTGTAATTATGTTTTACTTTTTCTAGAGCATATTGATCTACAGTCATGTCAAGGATCTTTTCCTTAGACATTGCATAATTAGCTGCTGTTTCATATGCAAGATTATCCATCAGTGCACTAGATACGGCAGAATCAATTCTATTTCTTAAACTTATTCTATCTAAAGAACTTAAGTCTTTTATGTCGGTATAGGTTAATACCTCGTTGTCACTTTGTGTTACAGCAGTTTGAGTATCTAAATCAGATTTAGATGTTCTATATGCTTCAATGATATGCTTATCTATTTCATAATCAATACCATCTGTACGAATCTTTTCTTCTAATACTCTCTTTCTATTAGATGCTGCATCTAATCTTTCCTGATTAGTTTTATTTGCTTCAGCATAAGACTTATTTATTATGTCAAGCTTTTCTTGTAGATAAGCATTTTCTGCTGCAATTTCATCTCCTCCAAAATCTTGTATGCGAGAAGCTACATAGTTTTTACGATTTAGATATGATTGAACATTAAACATATCTTTAATCCTAGGATCACCTTTTAATACCATAGAGAATACCGAATTAAGTTTCGGTATAGCTTGTTGTCCATTGGCATATCTAAATATATATCCTCCATCTTTTGTTACAGACTCAGGATTTATATCGTTATCTTTAGCAAACTTGAATAGATTTTCTGCAGCATTTACAAATGGTACATATCTGGGAGTAGAGAATCTTAAAGATTCATCATCTGTAGATTTAGAAAACTCACTTGCTTTATAATCTAAGAAGTCTATTCCTTCTTGCCAGAACTTTTGATCCGATTTAGGATCGGGATTTTGCTGTAGAGCATAACCACGGCTTTTTTGTGACTGATAACTTTTAGTATAGCTTATGTCAGTACGAAAGTATTTATCGTCAATAAGAGGCTTAAATAAAGAAGAAGCTTGTTGTACATTTTCAGATAAAGACAAATCTACTCCTGCCAATCTTCTAATCTCACCATCAATCTCAGTAAAGAAGTTATTTCTTTTCTCAATGTTTGCTTCTCTAAGAAGAGGAGAGTTTAAAAGTTTACCATATACATTATTTAATTTATTATAATTTGCTGTATACTGAGCTTGCTTAGCCTGTAATACAGATTGAAAGAAATTAAAGTCAGGTTTAAAAGGTTGAACCTGTGGTATATAGTCTGTTATGCCTTGTATATATGTAGCCATCTCTTATATAAAAATAATAAAAAATCTTATAAGTTTAATAAACTTTTAATGTTTAAATTAAAAGTTATATCCAACATTATATTGAAAAGGAAGCATGCCTCCTCTCTTCATAACTGCTTGTTGTTGGTCTTGTCCTGGAGGATATGCCATTGCATTTACACCAAAATTATTATACTGACCTGATATAGCATTCCAATAATTCTCTTGTGGTGTTTTATTAATTGTTTTACTTCTAGTTCCTGCTGTCCAAATTGCAACGGCAGACTCTTGACTTAATTCAGGATGATCATTTATCCACCAATCATGAAATGCTTCAGGACCTTTTGTATAATCACTTGCAGAAGTTTCCTCACCAGTAGAAGGAGTTCCTTTTGTAAAGTTTACAAAACCACCTCTGCTTGGATCTAAATTATAATTTTCATACAATGAATTCAATGCTTGTGCCTGAGCTCTATTTGTAACAGCATTTACATAAGATTCTCTTAATGCTGCAAGACCTGCACGTTTTGCATTATCATAGTTCTGATTTACAGTATTAAGCTCATCCATATAGTTTTTAGTAAATGCTATATTTTTAAGCTGAGCATCATTAACAATATCTGCCTTCTTATATTCAAATTCATTAGCTACACCAACGTTTAGATTGTTATATCTACCCATTGTGTTTGCAATCTGTTCTGCTGCAGTACCTTGTATAGCAGCCAATCTTGCTCCAACAGCTTGTGGTCCTGCACCAAATCCAGTAGTAGTATCTGCAGCAATTCTTGCAGTTTCTTGAGTTGCAGCAATTTCTCTAGCAGGATCATAAAACGTTGGTTCAGGAATGTATGGAGAGTATTGTGGTTTATAAGGCATGTATTTTCTAATAGAAAGTACATCATTAACAGCACCACTCATTTTAATAAGATCCTGCAACCACCAAGGAGAATAACGTTCTCCTGTAGTATAATTAGGAGACTTTGCTTTTAAATCATTTATTAATTCTTCTTTTTCTTCAAATACTTCTGCATCAATTTCTTTAGTTGGTATTTCCCAAGTAAAAGCATCTGCATGCTCAAGTCCTAATTTTTTATCATCACCTAATCCTGGTCTAAATGCATCCGGAGCAAAGTAATTCTCAATAGCATCTACAAAACCTAGTTCTGAATAGTCATTAGAAACTCCCGAACGAAGTTTTCCTTTCTTTTTACCAGATATAAAGTCTTGTGTATAAAGTTTATCAGGAGAATTAATGTTTTGTCTTATATAAGCATCATTGTCAACATCATAACCTAATGCATAAAGCATTGTGGCTCTGTTGTCTAATTTTTCTTTTTTTGTTGTTTTATCCCAATCCTCTGCCGTTTTATCTGCATTACGTGCTTGCCAAAAACGGTATTCATAAAAGTCAGAATCGGTATAACCATAAAATCCATCAGATCCAGCACCTTGTCTTGCCACTCTAAATAGTGGTTCATCTATACCAATAAGACCTTTATCTTTTCCTGCAGAAAAGAAATCAGTTAAAAATTCTTTTTCTGAAGTTGTTAAAGCTTTTTTAGCACTTGGTTTTATTTCCCAACCTTGATTAGGTATAAATGTAGCATGACCTTGTTCTTTAAGTCTTTCAAGAATAGAAGTAGCTTTTAGTTTAGCCTGTTCAATATCTCCGGCAAAAATTCCTGATTTAGATGCACCAATTGGTTTTGAAGTATCATACGGTTGTAATTCATAGTACTTACCGTTCTCTTCATAAATATCTCCAGGTCTTGTTGCTTTATCTTTAGGTAAAACTTTATTAGGATCTACTTTAGTACCTGACTTTTTGGTTACAGTAACTCTATATCTTTTACCGTCTCTGACAACTATCTTTTGATTCTTTTCTTCATCTGTTGGAATATTATTCTCACCATAATACATATTATCAAAGTTAGTAATACGTACTCCCCGACCGTCTACATAATACGGATTGCCTTTTGCATCTGATTGAAGATATATTCCAGTAGAATAATCTGGTTTTATTTCTTGTTTCTGCTGAGCTCCTTGTAATAAGTCAAGTAATACTTTTTCATAAAACTTATTATAGTAATCACGTTCAGCTTGTTTTTTTGCTCGTCTCTCAGATCTTTGTATTCTTCTATAGTCAGAAGAGTTCCTATCAGGAAATAGAGTAGTAATATCTTCAGCACCAGTTTCTCCACCGGGAGCATAAACTCTTAAAGGTTCACCACCTTGTCTAGCAAAAGGCATAGATCCAGGAGCAGGACCACCTTGTTGTTTATTTAAATCTGTTGGTAAAAATAAACTAGGATCAAGGTTATACTTTGCCATATAGGGCATTGCAATAAGAGGAATACCGCCAGGGTAACCTTTCATTGCTTCTTGAACCAATGATAGCTTACCTAACTTTAATTGAAAGTTTCCAATTACTTGTTCTGCAGTAGCAATCTGTAGTTTATCTGAATCAGGATCCTGTAGTATTTTTCTATACTTATTTATATCATACTTCTTAGCAATTTCTGCTGGAGTATAACCTTTCTTAGAAATGGGCATCCCAAACTCTTCTTGAAGTTTGGGATCTTTAATTCTCATTGATGCAGTATCGCTAAAGACAAAAGAGTCTGGTGGTACATTCATTGGTACTCCACCAGAATGATGTCGTGCTCCGGTAATAGTATAATGAGCTGGTAAACCATCCTTATTAGGTATAAATACGGTCTCACCTCCTTCAGCTTCAATATTAGCCATGTCCCTATCTACAGGACCAAGAGACGTTCTAACAGTCATTGGCTTTTGAGCTAATGTGTTAGGTATATATTGGGGGGCCATTTGATAGGCCTTTACAAGATTTTTGCTGTACATACTACAAAATTAATAATTACCGTATAACTTGTTAAGCATAGCTTGAGTTAAATAATATCCCTCTCCAGTATTAAAAGGATATATAGATCCTCCGGTTTGAGATACTTGGACACCTGACCCATAATCTTTAGTATAATCCATTTGATCAGGTCTAAAATCTCCTGCATTTATTCTATAGTTTCCTCTGTTGGCTGCTGTCATTGCAAACTGGTCTTCAACACCCATTCCAAAATATGGATCAACCTGACTTCTCTCTAGAAAATTTGTAAGCATATTGGCATACATAGGAGCATTGGCATAAGTTCTTTTAAACTTATCAGTGATGGATATTTTTTTCTTATCCATCGGTTCATAAACTTTTTGCTTAGACTTCCACTCATCAACCTTATTCATATCTTCAAATTGTGGAACTTGAACACCGGTATCCCAAGAATAATCAAACATAGGATTTGGTTGTAAACCAAGAACTTCAGGTTGTCCTATAATGTTTATACCTTCAGTAACCGTAGAAGGCTCAACATCAGACTGATATTTCTTTAGGGTACTACCACCCCTTTTTTTTTTAGGTCTTGCTATATATTCTCCAGTTTGAGTATCTTGTGTTACATCAAACAATTGATTAAAAGTTTCAGTTCTGTCTTTATATTGTGGACTAGCCATTACCTGTGCTCGAAGAATTTCCCTATCGGCATTCCTAAACTCATTAGAAGTATTTGATGTGTTTGTTGCAGCTGCTTGACTGGACTGCCGAGGAATTGCCATATACTCATTACCAATTTGCCGCATGTCAAACATTTCATTAAATTGTCTTTGATCGTTAATGAAAGGAGGACTTGTCATAATTCGTGCCTCTAGCATATCTGGATTATTTCCTTGAAGTCTCTGTGCTAAATTTCTATTAAAGTTTAACAGATAATCTAAAGGAGATTGAGTACTAGCATTTGAAGCAACATTGCTTGCGGTTGCTGGATTAACAACATTAGATAATCCAGTAAGTTGCCAGTTGTCAGGTAATCCCAAAACATCAGGAATCTTAACTCGTGAACTTGGATTAAATACTATTTGAGATCCTGGATTTACGGAATTTTGCTGATTTTGTATTATTTCAGCATATGGACCTGGTAAACCAGACAACGAGTTTAATAAATCCATAGTTGTTCTTTTAGGTATTACAACTTCAGGAGCTGGAGCATTTGGACTTCCTGTTAAACCGGGAGTGTTTGCTGTATCAAACTCAAAATCATATTTTATTTTTTTAGGGAGACCTGTTCTTCTATTTTCTTTTTTTCTAAAAATATTAAGAAGATCTCCTCTATATGTTACTTCAGGACTAAATCCTGTTATTTGTGGCATCTTACCCTCTTGAAGTTGATTCAATAATACTTGAGCCGCAAATTCAGAAGCTGGGTCTACACTACGTTTTGCATAGTAAGGATATGATCCTCTTGGCATATAATCATAACCTGTTTGTGGAGGATATGGATATGGATATGGATATGAATATGGATAAGGATATTGAGCTTGCTGACTTTGTTGAGAATTAATTCCCTTCATAATTTCAGCAAGTTCTTCTCTTGTAATATAATTATTTGTTGCAGCAGTAGAACCCGTTCCAGTTGTACTTGTTCCCGTAGTTGTTGTACCTGTACCTGTAGTTGTTGTTCCAGTTCCCGTGGTTGTTGTTTCAGGATTATCAACAACATCTACAACTGCAGATCTTGCTGTTGAAGTACCACTATTATTTGAACTATTAGATCTTCTGGTAGTTCCTTGAGAAGCTACTGGTATAGAACTTTGTAGCCCACCTTGCGTATTTACAACATTAATAGCATCAAGCAGTTGGTCTGTTGAAGTAATTCCTGGAATAACTTGTTGTACACCAGCCTGTGCTTTAGGTAATGCTCTTCCTCCACGTCTCATTTCCACACCCTCATTACCAGTTTCAAGATTTTGCATAGCTTTTTTATATGCCGTTTCTCTTAAAGAGTTCATAAACTGATTAAGTTTATTTACAGCAAAGGGATTATTTTCTGTAGAGGCATCTGCCATACCACCCTCTTGCATGCTTGGAGCACCACCATAGTAATGATTAAAATCATTTATGATTGCTTGTTTTATTCCTGAACCACCTTGCATTTGTGGTAACATTCCTGATGATGCCATTGCTGCCATCTCCGGAGTTAATGAACCACCTCCTTGAAACGCATAAGTAGTAGGAGCCCAACCTAATGTTTTAGCTTGAGGGTATGCCTCTAGATAGCTACCACCTACTTTATATGCATTATTACTATTACTATAAGTAGGAACAAAGAACTGGGCCTCTGTTTGTATCTGAGGATATACAGGAACATTAGTTAAAGAACCACCTTGTCTATGAATAGTAGGTGGAGTAGGTACTCCATAACTAAAAAACTTATCCATAGGCATACTCATATTAAATGCTTCGGGAGTACCACCCATTCCTAGTTTTTGAGCAACGTCAGGATGAGCCCTCATAAAGTCAACTTCACTACCATACTTAGCATATAGTTCAGCTTCGTTTTTTACTCCGGCTGCTTTTAATATTTGTTTTATTTTACTATTCATTTCTATAAGGTCTAATATTACTAAAATACTAATTATTGCTGAGCTTTACAAGTTATTTATAGTTGTTCAACCAACCACCGTATTTTTGGAGATTTTGATTTCCTTGTAATCCTTGAGTATATAAATATCCCAGACCTCCAATTCCTCCTGTAGTAATAAGTCCTGGTAAAAATCTAATTAATTCTCTTTTTTCTTCTCTTGATGTAGAAGACTTAAAATGTTTATTAAGGTCTCCATTATCTATTAACCAATCAACCATTGTTGGATCACTCAAGTCGTCAGTCTGTTTTTTAATCTCACTAATTGCACGATCCATTGATATATTATAACTTTTCATTAATTTTTTAGCAGCTCTAAGTCGTGCTTTCATTAATTCTGAATGTAGTTCACCAACACCACTTTTCCAAGTTTCATAACCAAAGTCATCAGGAGTAGCAGGATTAGGAAGTACTGGTTCTACCATTGCATCTTTAAATCTTTTTGCTATAGGGTTATAACTATGCCCCGTATAATATTTATACTGATCATCATAATGCTGTAATAAATTAATCCAATCACTAAAATTTTGAATATCATGTCCTACTTCATGAGCAGCCACTTCACCAATACTTATGGGATCTACCCAATTAGTATTTTTAAGTTCAATAAGTTTGTTTCTATTAAACCAAGTTTTAGGATTTATACCAATTGGTGTTTTTTCAACCGCATAATTTACAGCTCCTGGTCTACCCCTAAGAGTTATTGTGCTTGACCCAGTTCTTACCCCACCGATATTTGGCCAGTTTTTTGCTAAGTAATCTCGATCATCATCAGGTAATGATTGAAAAACAGGGTCGTTTGGATCAACATCTACTAAATAATCTGGATTTTTTTTAATATTTAAAGGATTTAATCGAGATGTTTGACGACCACTTGTTTGAGCTAAATCAAATATGTTATAAATTTTTTCTTCAAATGTTGGATCAAAGATCCCCGGAGTATTTCTAGCATTTTCAGTTAACGTTTGTAGTTCTTGATTAGAAACGTCATAAAGATTGTCAATTTTAGCTTCAACCTGATTCTTTTCAGATTGTAGTAATAGTTTCTTTTCTTTATCTGCCGTAGTTTGAATTTCAAATTCAAGGTCATTTAGTTTTTCCCAAAGTGGCTTTAATTTAGAAGCTAGATCAACTTTAAGATTACGATAGTCTTGCATATAGGAATCATTAAGTTTATCTAATTTAACTTTATCATATGCCCATCTTGTTGCAAAATCAGTTCCTTCATCAAATGCAGCAAATTGATCTGCTTCAGTAAAATCTTCAGGACTTAGCTTAATACTTTTTATTCCATATTTATTTTCTAATTCTTTAAACTTTTTTGAGCTTGGGTCTATTGGTTTTAAACCTTTTGACTGCATATACTTTATAG
>Ga0172373_10005536_pt1 | contig 17262 bp, 19 predicted proteins | sample Lak10m_2_FD_114546 | JGI IMG/M metagenome (GOLD analysis project Ga0172373, IMG submission 114546) | Freshwater microbial communities from Kabuno Bay, South-Kivu, Congo - kab_092012_10m | ecosystem: Environmental > Aquatic > Freshwater > Lake | place: Democratic Republic of the Congo...
CCGGAGGGCGGGGCTTTCCTTCCCCTTGTTCCGCCTTCCGGCCCAAGCCAACCAACCTTGGACTATTCCATGCATGACGCGCCCCTGTTCCTCGGCCTCACCCGGCCGCCGAAGATCTTCGGCCTGCCCATCGGCTACTTCGTGAGCCTGATGCTGGGCTCGGTCATTCCCTTCGTGGGCGCAAACGACTGGCGGTTCCTGCTGATCGGGGTCGTCGGCTATCCGGTTCTTTGGTTTGTCGCGGATCGCAACCCGAACCTCTTCGAGACCGTCGCGGTGGTCTTTTCCCGGACGCCGCGCGCCCGGGGCAAGTCAGCTTTTGGCGGAGATCGCCATGTCAGCTGACCTCAAGTCCCTCTTCCCGGCCACGCCGGCGCTGCGATCTGTCTTGCGGCCCGAGGACCTCGCAGCCGAAACCCTCGCCCGGCACTTGCCCTGGCTCTCCGCACCTGCGGACAATCTGATCCTGACCCGGCAAGGTGATCTGATCGCTTCTGCTGTGGTCGAGGGGCAGGACAGTTTCACGACGGAAGAGGGGGACCTCTCGCTTGCGACCACTTCGCTTGCTCGTCTGATCGGCCAGTTGGGCGAAGGCTTTGGGTTCCATGTCTCCAAGCTGACCCTGCCGGACGCACCTCAGCTGAAGCCCTTCGATGGTGAGGGCACCGGGGCCGAATTCGCGGCCATGGTCGATGCCCGCTGGCAGGGACATCTTTGCGCCCGCACCCTGAAGCGAAGGGTGCTGGTGGTCTCCCTCATACTGCGCCCCACGGCGCTGAAACGTGCCCCGCTGATTGGAGCACTCTTCAAAGCGGCATTCACCGGCGATCTTGGCCAGCGGATCGAACGCTTGAATGAAGCAATGGGGCTTTTGGCCGGGGCCTGCCAAGGTCTGGGCTTCCGACGCCTGACCGTTTCCTCCGGGGAATGGCTGGGTCTCCTTGGCGTCCTTCTCGGGCAGCCGATGGCACGAGTTCTGCCGATGCATGGGCAGTTTCTAGCTGAGGCCGTCGCGTCATCGCAGATGACCTTTACCGGGAAGAGGGTGGAAATCGACACCGGCGCCGGGCAGCGTTTCGGGACGATCTTCGGCGTGAAATCCTATCCGGCCCGCACCTGGGCCCGGATGCTCGATGCGCTGGAACTGCCCTATGACATCGTCATCACCAACAGCTTCACGCCGGCCCGCAACAACGAGATCGAAGAGCGCATCAAGCGCACGGCACGCCAGATGCGCGCCTCCGAAGATGCCGCCGAAACTCTGCGCCAAGAGCTGTACGAAGCCGCAGACAATGTCGCCTCGGGCCGACAGGTCTTCGGCAAACATCATCTGACGGTCATGGTTACGGCCGAATCCCCGGAACTGCTGGAAGAGGCCGCCTCGGAGGTCTGGCGCGCCGGACAGGATTGCGGGGCGACTCTCGTCCGCGAGAGCTTTGCCGCCCGCGCGGCCTGGTTTGCCCAAGCCCCGGGCAACTGGGCCTACCGCCCGCGCACAGCACTTCTGTCGGCCCAGAACTTCGCTCATCTCGCGGCACTGCACCGGGTGACGGAAGGTCGCCCGAAGGTACAATCCCCTTGGGGCGAGACGATCACGGCGCTGCCGACGGTCACCTCAAGTCTCTACCGCTTCAATTTCCACGACAAGGGCGAGCGGGGTGCCGAGCCGAGCGCGGGCCACACGCTGGTTCTGGGTCGGACCGGGTCGGGCAAGACCCTCGGCACCGCTTTCCTCATGGCGCAGGCGCGGCGGGTCCATGCCCGCATCCTCGTCATCGACAAGGACCGAGGCCTTGAGATGGCCGTCCGCGCTCTGGGTGGCAGCTATTCCGCGATCCGGATCGGCGAGGCGACCGGCCTCAATCCGTTCCAGACAGAGACCGATGAGCGCGGGGCGGCCTGGCTCACCGACTGGCTCGGTGACATCCTTGCAGGGTCGCGCCCCTTCGAGACCGCCCAAACCGTCAGCCTGAACGCCGCTGTCCGTCAGATCGTCTCGGCGGATCCGCGGCTTCGGACGTTCGATGGCCTCGCAACCCTTGTCGCCTCGACGGACGATGAAGGCGATCTGGTGGGCAGGGTCCGGGAATGGGGGCAGGGCGGGCGGCATGGCTGGCTCTTTGGGCCGGGGGCCACATCCCAGATCAGCCTGTCCGAGGATGTTGTCGGCATCGACATGTCCGAGATCCTTGATCTCGGGACCGAACGCTCGGCGCTTCTGGCCTATCTCTTCCGACGCATCGAGCGGGTGATCGAGGATCGTCGTCCGACCCTCATCGTCATCGATGAAGCCTGGAAGATGCTCGACGATCCGATCTTCGAGAAGCGCCTGCATGACTGGCTCGTCACGATGCGGAAGAAGAACGCCGTGGTGATGATGCTGACCCAGACGCCGACCCATCTGACCCGGGTCAAAGTTGGCCAGATCATCGCGGAAAGCGTGGTGACCCAGCTTCTCTACCCGAACCCGCGCGCCAACCCCGAGGATTACCGGATCCTGCGGCTGAACGAGAAAGAGGCCGAATTCCTCTGCACGCCAACGGGCGGCCTGCGCCTCGCCCTCCTCCGCTCGGCCGGGGACTCGGTGTTCGTGAACATGGACCTCGCCGCCCTCGGACCTGCACTCACCGTTCTTGGCGGCGGCCGATCCGGCGACGACCGCGCCCCCAATGGCTGGCGCGACATCCCTGAGTTCTGGAAGGACATGACGTGACCCGACGCAACCGCCTGATCCCCTTTTCGCTTCTCGGGTTCACCCTCCTCTCCGCCTGTGCTGGCGTCGAGACTGGGGCCGTCTCCCCCTGTCATGGCCAGTTCCGGGCCGAGGGAAAATACTTCACGGCGCGCGAGCAAAGTGACGGCACGACGGTCGTCGTCTCGACGATGAACGACCCCGACGCTTATTGCGCGAACTGAGCCACCGCATGCGTCGCGCGCCCTTCCTCATCGGCCTTCTCCTCGGCACTGTGGTGCCTATGGGCCTCCTGGCCCAGGGCGTGCCAATCATCGACGGCTCGCGGCTGTCGAACTTCATCTCGCGCCTCGTTGAACAGGCAGAGGACGCGGTGACGCAGGGGGAGAAACTCGCCACGCGTACGGAACTGAGCGAAGTCGAAGACGACCAGCTGTCCGCATATGAGCGTTTCCTCGCGGATACGACCGGCGTGACCGACCTCAGCGACTTCGAGATGGGGGCGGGTACCTTCCCGCCAGCCGACGAGGTCTATCCCCTTGAGGAGACAAGCCCGGAAAGCCTGCGGCTCTTTGGTGAAGGTGAGACGGTCGAGGCGATGATCATCGCGACGGCGGCGCGCTATGAAACACACCCCGGCGTCGTGAAGGTCGGGCTCACGCCCACGACCTGGCGCATTCTTTTCCAGTCGTTGGTGAAGCAGGAAAGCGGGTTTTCCAACGCGGCAATCAGTCCAGTCGGAGCCATGGGCTTTTGCCAATTGATGCCTGGCACCGCCGCCGATCTTGGCGTCGATCCAACTGACCCACTGCAGAACCTCGATGGTGGCGCACGCTATCTCGCGACCCAATTGAACAGCTTCGGCCGGATCGACTTCGCGCTTGCGGCCTACAATGCCGGGCCCGGCAACGTCCAGAAATACGGCGGCATCCCACCCTTTGAGGAAACCCAGAACTACGTCCGCCGGATTTCGGGCTATTACGACGCATATCTCTCGGTGATCACAGGCGCGGATGTGACGGGCACGCTGGCGGGGGTGGAGGGCGCAAGTGCTGAATGGGGCAACATGTCCTCGGCCTTCATCGGCTATTCCGGCCAGCAGTCGGGGCAGATCGAGGCGGCCATGGCGCGGATCAAGGGGTTCCTCGAAGAGGCCAAGCCCCAGACCCCGAAAGAAGCGGTCGACCAGAACACCTACATGCTCGCCGAGCGCGCGCGTCTCATGGCCCTGACGCTGCGGCTGCGCGCCGGTGCCGTCAAGGTCGAGGCGGCCCGGGGGCTCTCAGACGCCGCGCAATCCCTGCAATACACCACCTTCTGGGAGTACACTCCGTGAGACCTGCCGTCCTTCGAACGAGGGCGCGTCTCGCGCTCGCCGCCTGTGCATCGCTTCTGGCATCACCTCTCTTGGCGCAAGGCGTGCCCGTCATCGACGGCACCAACCTTGCCAAGAGTATCGAGCAGCTGCAGGCGGCACTCCGCGATGCGGAGAACCAGATCGCGCAGATCGAAGAGTTGAAGAAACAGGTCGAGACCGGTCTCGAGCAGCTGACCAACCTCGAAGGCATCCTCGGGTCGATCTCGGGCCTGAACGAGATCGCAAGCCTCTATAATTCGGTGGAGGACCTGCGCTCGCGGGCGGCCAAGATCACCGATCTCTCCGGTTTCCAGGATGCGCTGACCATCGGGGATTTCGACGGTCTTCTGGACAGCCTTCTCGATGGCGACGTGACCATGGGTGACAAGATGGCCACTGAGTACATGCGCGACACGCTGGAAGGGGCCGGGCTGACTTCGGAAACCCTGGCCGGGTTGTCCTCCTCCGCCAACCCGCAGGACAAGCTCATCGCGACCACCGCGGCCACCAGTGCCACGGCCATGGGCGTGGCGCAGCTCTCCTACGAGGAAGCCGCCCAAAGCCTCGCGCGGATCGACGGCCTCGTCGACGAGATCGCGAACCAGGACACGCTCAAGGAAAGCATCGACCTCAACACGCGGATGGCCGCCGAAACCAACTACATGCTTGGCCAGATGTGGCGGCTGAATGCGGCTGCGGGTCTCGCCGCCGGGCAGACAGGCGTGAACTGGGCCGCCGAACAGGCCAAGGAAAAGAGCTTCTTCGATTACTCGGGGGCCGAATGATGCGACTGGTTTCTTACCAAGTTGCGGCACTTGCTGCGTTCGTCTGCCTTGCCAGCTTCGCTACGGCGGATGACCTCACCTCGTTTAGCGACGTCCAGCTGGCCGAAAGAACCCGGGAGGCGGTGGTGGCGCAGGATGCGGAGGCAGCGCTGGACCTCCTGACCGAAATGCAGCGTCGCGGGACCGGGATCTTCGCAGGCTTGAAAAGTGGCACCTGCGAGGAGGTGATCGAACTGCCCGACGGGATCACCGATTGGAAGTTCCGCGCAGTGGCTCGGCAGGCCTATTTCCGCGTGGCGATGTCGCGGCGTCTTGAGGAAGGCTCCTGCGCTTGCCTTTTCGACGGCTTTAGCTTCGACGCCTTCGTAGCGGCCGAGTTAGGCAAGTCAGCATCAGAACTGACCGATGCCGACCGTCCAACGCTGGAACTCATCCGCGATCAAGATCGGCGTGCGACCGAGGCGCGATTTCGAGATCTCGAGCAAAGCTGCCGGGCCAAGTGATCGATGGCCATCATCGCCGACATTCTGACCCAGGTCGATGCCGCTGCAACAGCGGTTGGTGCTACGGCATTTGATGCCGTGGCCGCCGAGATCGTGCCGATCTTCCGGGTCGGGTCGGTCCTGGTGGTGGCTCTGGTCGGGATCAACCTCATGGCACAAGCCGTCCCGATGACATTGCGCAACGGGCTCGGTCTGATGGTGCGGATCGCAGTTGCGTCGGCCTTCTTGTCATCCTGGACCAACTTCAATGCTGTTTACGGCGTTCTGACCAACGCCCCGAGTGAAATCGGGGCGGTCGTGATGAATGCGTTCGGGGATGGATCGGGCAATCTCTACGAGGGTCTGGATGCTCTCTACCTTCAAGCCCTAGATGTAGGTCAGGCGATCAGTCAGAATGGCAGCTACATCACTGGTGCCCTTGCGGGCCTCCTGATGTTCCTCGTCGCGGCCCTCATGGCGACGACATCGATCATCGTGATCTCGGCCGCGAAGATCATGATCGGCGTCCTCGTCATCTTCGCTCCCGTCGCGATTGCCTGCACACTTTTCAAGGTCACCGCCCCGCTCTTTGACCGGTGGGTGAACCTTGCCCTCGGCTTTGCTCTTTATCCGATGCTGACGTCCGGCATGGCGGCCTTCACGATCTACATCGCGGAGGACCTCACCCCGGCCTCCCTCGCCTCGGTCGAAACCATCGGCGACGTCCTGAGCTTCGTCGTCGTCATGATGCTCGGCACCGGCCTCATGGCCATGGTGCCGACGATTGCGCAGTCGCTCGCGTCGACCGCGACCGGTCTCGGTAGCGTCGCGGCCTCGACCTTCCGTACAGCTGACAGCGTCAAGAGATACGGGCGCACCGGCATCGCGTCCGGGATCGGCGTGGGCCGGGGAGCGGCTGGTCTGGATGCAGGCGGTCGCCGTCCCTCGGACGCTCGCCTGAACGGCAATACCGCCGGACAGATCGGGCGGTCTGCGGTGCAGACCGCGATGCGGCTCGCCAGCCGGACACCGGACAAAAGCTGATGCCCCAGGATTCGAGAAGTGGAGGAACGCCCATGGAGGCGCATGGATTTGATGTCGATCTCGTTCTGGAGCCTCGCCTCTCGGCCCGGCGTGCCTGGATTGTCGCGAGTGCCGCCGGCGGGCTGAGCCTGATCCTTGCGACCGCCCTGGTCCTCGTCCTGCCCTTGCGGGACACCCAGGTCTTCACCGTCCTCGTCGATCGCCAGACCGGTGACGCCGAAAACATCCTGCAGGTTGCCCCGACCGGAATCGAGGACCAGGAAGCGCTGAAGCAAAGCCTCCTCGTGGCTTACGTCTCAGATCGCGAAGGCTATTTCCTTGCAGGCATTCAGGCCCGGCTTGAGAGCGTTCAGCGCCGCTCGACGGGGGGTGCCGAGGAAAGTCTGCGGCTTCTCTGGTCGAAGGGCGGCGGAAACACGGCCTATCCGCCCGATGTCTATGGTCCCGGGGCGGAAGTCACGGTGACCGTGCGCCGGATCACCTTCCTTTCGCCAAACGTTGCCCAGATCCGCTTCCTGAAAACCCTGCGCAAGACGAAGCAAGAGCCGGTGACCCAGCCCTTCGTCGCCACAGTCGAGTTCGCATTCGAGCCCAAGACCGAGCGCTCCCTCGCCCATGTCTGGGAAAACCCGCTCGGCTTCACCGTCTCAGCCTACCGCGTCGATGCCGAAACCTTGGGGACCAATCCATGACCCGTTCTCGTCTCCTCCCGGGACTTGCCTTCGCCTGCGCCCTCGGCTTTGGAACCGTTGCCTTCGCCGAAGTCGCGCCGGCGTCGATGGGCGCTGACGCACGTGTCCGGTCGGTCCTCTACAACCCCGTCGATGTCATCCGGCTCGACACGCATCTCCGTGTGAACACCGCCATCGAACTGGGTGCCGGCGAGCGGATCGACTCGGTCCCCCTGGGCGACAGTGAAGCGTTCGAAGTCGAGGTGCTCTCGAATCGGACCACGGTTTCCGTGAAGCCCCTGATAGCCGGGGCCGAGACCAACATGACGATTTACACCGGTCGGCGCACGATCTCGCTGTCGATCAGCGAGGGCCGGTCCCGCAATCCGACCTATCGACTGGTCTTGCGCTATCCCGAGACCGGCACAAGCCGCACTGCCCGCAGCCCGGTTACCGCAGGGTCCCGCGACATCGGTTATGCCTGGTCAGGCGACGAGACCCTGAAACCCGTCCATATCTGGAACGATGGGCAGGCGACCTACTTCGCCTTCGCGCCAGGTCTCCGGCCATCGATCTTCGGCGTCGATGCGACAGGCCGCGAGGTGACGCTGAACTCCGGCACTCGGGGCAGCATCGTCCGTGTTTCGGGTCTGCGCTCCGCCTATTCGATCCGGATCGGCGGCCAGGTTCTGTGCATCGAGCGGGTGGACGGCGGCGTGACCACCGACCCAGCCGTGCTCGCCAAGCTTCAGGGATGGGAGTTCTGACATGGCTGAGCCTGAGATGACCGATCCTACGAAGGGCACCGAGACTGACTACAAGGTCGAGCGACCCAAGCCAAAAATGACCCGGCAGCAGCGACTTGGCATGGGCGCACTGCTGGCAGCGGCGAGCCTTGCCGCGCTCTGGACGGTCTGGCCTTCCAGCCGCGCCATCCCCGATGTCGAAACCTCCGCTGTCGAGGAATTCCAGGAGCAGGGTGGCGGCTCGCCCTTCGGCGCCATCGAACCCGGACCGGACGCGAAACCCGCCGGGGATGGTTTCTCCAACATCGAAGGGGAGCTGGCTTCACAGCGCGAAGACCTCGAAGCGCGAAACGCCACACTCCAGTCCGAGGTCGAACGGCTGCAGCGCGAACTGGGTGATCTTGCCGACAGGGCCGATGCCGAGAAGGATCAGACCGCCAAGGAACTGGCGCTCGCGCTCGAAGCGGCACAGTCCCAGAACCTTGCTCTGATGGAGGACATGCGACGGCAGTTCGAGCAGGAGATCGCCGTCCTGAAGGTCAGCGCCGACACCGTTGGTGCCGCGGAAGCCCAACGAGAGGCTGAGTTGGCGGCCAAGCGTGCCGAGCGCGAGGCGCAGCTGGCCGCCCGCGTAGCGTCACCTTCGGTCGTCTTCGATGATGGTCAAAAGGGCGGGGCAGGGGATGCCGGTATGGGGATGCCCGAGGCCCCTGCTGAGGGCCGAGATGCGACGGGTCGGGATTTCGTTCAGTCGGGGCGGGAAGCCGCTGCCACCGAGGTGAGCCAGGTGATCGCCAATCCGTCCAACACCGTCCTTCAGGGAACGATGATTGAAGCGACGCTTGAGAATGCGGTCGACTCGAGCCTGCCTGGCCAGATCACAGCGATCGTGACCCGGCCGGTCTGGTCCTTCGATCAGGCGCAAATCCTGATCCCCGCCGGCTCGCGCCTCTTTGGCGATTATTCCTCGGACGTGGCCATCGGGCAGGGCCGCATCCTTGTCGCCTGGACGCGGCTCGTCACACCGGACGGGCAGTCCGTGCAGATGGAGGCTTTCGGTGGGGACGCCCAGGGTCGCTCCGGCATCATCGGCAAGGTCAACACCCGGTTCGGCGCACGGTTCGGGTCGGCTGCGCTGATCTCCCTTCTCGGGGCGGCCCCAGCCGTTGCCGCCGCGAAATATACCGATGAGGTCAGCTCCGACACGGCGGAGAGCATGGGCGAGGACCTGAGTGCAGCCATGGGTTCAGCGGTGGAGGCCTATACGAGCCTGCCGCCGATCATCACGGTCGCCCCTGGGGCCGCGATCACGGTCATGGTCGATCGCGATCTGGAAATCTGGTGATGGATGATCGGCCGAGCTTCCTCGGGAGCTACCTGACACCGCTCGCCCCCCTGTTCCTGCGGGACGATCTGGTGGAGGTGGCGATCAACCCTGATGGAAAGGTCTGGATCGAGCGCAAGGGTGCGACCCACATGGAGCGGGTCGCGCATCTGTCGATCGATCGGGTCCTGTCGAACAACCTCGGCCAGGCCATTGCTTCGGCGGTCGGCGTACAGTTCTCCGACAAGAAGCCCACCGTCTCCGGAAAGATCGTCTGGGGCGACATGGCGATCCGGGCGCAGGTTGTGGCACCGCCCATCGTGGAAGGTGGGATGGCTATCACGTTTCGGCCATTCAAGGTTGCCGCCGATCAGTTGATCGAGCCGCGGCTTTTGCATGGGGGACTCGTCGATCTCGACGCAAAGCGCAGGCAACGGGCAGGGGAGGCGATGAAGCTGGCCGAGACCGGGCAGGTCGTCGAGGCGATGCGACTATGCGTCGAAGAGCGCATGAACGTCCTGATCTCCGGCGGCACATCGACTGGCAAGACGACCTTCGCACGGTCTTTGTTGTCGATGGTGGACCCGGGCGAGCGGATTCTGACCATTGAGGATGCCTACGAACTATTCCCCCGTCAGGAGAACGCGGTATCGCTTAAGGCTGATCGCAGTGCCCAAGGCGAACGCACGCCTGCGCGGCTGCTGGAAGCCTCGCTCCGGATGCGGCCGGACCGGATCATCCTTGGCGAGTTGCGGGGGGAGGAAAGCCGGACTTTTCTCGAAGCGATCAACACCGGCCACGGAGGGTCATTTACGACCATCCATGCCGATACAGCGCGAAAAGCCATCGACCGGTTGGCGATCATGGTCATGGCTGCCGGGCTGGGCATGGGGTTCGAGGAAGTGAAGCGGTATTGTGAGGGGAGCGTGGACCTGGTGGTGCAGCTTTCGCGGCAGTGCGGGCGGCGCGGGGTGGCGGAGATACTGTGTCTGTGATGGTCGCGGAGGGCGGAAAGCGGACATACATTCGGGCCTGCGCTGATTTGGGTTCATTCGATGCTCAACGGTCAGAGTTGGCCGACGGCAAGAACTGCACCGTTGAGAGGTCAATGACCTTTGCGCGAAGCGCTTGGTGCAGGTCCCTTCTTCGTCTGCAGGGTGTATTCGCCTGGGAAATGGTCAGGAAAACAGAGTGTAAGCGCCGTCTGGACTGTATTTCGGCCGTCTTCCGATGAATAGGAGTCCGAAGTCGTCATCATGTCCAGCCAAGTCCCTTCGACGACAAGCCTGAGTATTCTGGCTGCGTGAACCGGGTCCAACGCATAGCCTCCATCCTTGACCAACTCGCCACAAAGCTCTTCCATCCTGACGATCTGACGCGCGTCCCTGTCCCCGCAGATCGCGCGGTATGCTGGTCGGCTTTGCGTTTCACCCCAGAAAGCGCACCAGGCGGCAAGGCGTGCCGGCGAAGACAGTGCCGGATCGAAGTCAGTCTCAAGCATTGCACCCAATTGGGCCGCCGGTCGCGGTCCGGCGGCCACGACCGCGGCTTCCCAGTTCTGCTGATATTCGTCTGCAAGATAGGTCAGGGTTTCGGCCAGAAGGTTATCCTTGCTGCCGAAGTGAAACAGCACAAGGCCGTGGCTTATGCCTGCCTCGCGCGCGACGTCAGTCAGCGTCATCCGCGCAAGGCCCCGGGCCGCGATGACCGAGATCGTCGCCTCGATCACCTGCCGCCGCCGTTCCTCCTTGAGCAGGGTGCGCCGAGGCCCTTCGACCGTCGCTTCCAAGGGAGTTTCCTTTCCATCGGGAAAACTGATTGACACATCAGTCAGTCGCTTGCGTATAGTCATAGCAGACTCGCCCGGCTTTCCTAGGTGGATTGTCGAGGCAGGCGCTACCTGAGAGTCCGCGATGACGATACAATTGCCGTTCCATACCGAACCGACGCCAAACAGCTGGGACCGGGGGGGCTTGCCCGCCTGGACCTATCATTCAGAGGCCATTCTGGCCCTGGAACGATCCAATGTCTTTCTCACGCATTGGCAGGTCGTCGGCCATATCAGCGACTTGCCGGAAGTGGGCGACTGGCTGAGTTTTGACATTCTGGGCGAGCGTGCGGTGGTGATGCGCGGCCAGGACAATCAGGTCCGTGCCTTCCACAACCTTTGCCGTCACCGGGGGGCGCGGGTGGTGGACGGGGTGCAGGGCAGTTGCCGCAGCGCACTCGTCTGCCCGTTCCACGGCTGGGTCTATAATCTGGACGGCACGTTGCGCGGGGTCGCCCGGCCAGAGAGCTTTGACGATTTCCATCGTGACAGGTTCCATCTCAAGCCGATCGAGATGGAGATACTCCACGGCTTCATCTTTCTGCGGTTCGAGCCCGGACCGCAGCCCCCGGTTGCCGACCTGCTTGCGCCCTTTGCCGCAGACTTTGCCGCCTACCGCTGTGCCGATCTGGTTTCGGATGGGCCATCGCGCTGGATCACCGAGCTGCCGGTTAACTGGAAATCGGTGCGCGATGTCGACAACGAAGGCTACCATGTTCCGCTTGCCCATCCGGGTCTGCAGGACCTTTACGGCCGAGACTATGCCGATCACCAGCTGGCCGGCGGTATCAATTTCTCTCGCGGGGCGTTCGGCGACCGGCCGGGGCGGACCTGGTCCGTCCGGCACTACATCAGCCTGTCCGAGGACCCGCCGGGCCTGCCGCCGCATTTGCAGAAAGCCTGGACCTATTATGGCCTGTTCCCGGCCACTGTCTTCGCCTTCACACCAGAGGGCGCGCAGTTCTATCATGAGATCCCGCTTGCAGCCAACAAGACCCGGCTGACCGGGCGGCTCTACCGCTATGCCGACGAGACCCGGCGGCAGCGTCTGGCCCGATATCTGGCCATGCGGATTGACCGCGACACATCGGCAGAGGACCAGCAGCTGACCATCTGGTCGAACGAATCCATGGCAAGCCGCGCGTTCGACGGCTTTCACCTGTCGGACCTTGAATACGGCTTGCGTGCCCACCATGACCGCCTGCGCGACCTGATCCCGGTGATGCAACTGGCCGACGCCCCGCCCGAAACCGAGATTGCCCACCTGAACGCAGAACTGCTGGACAGAGGCCACGACTAGCAGCACCATCACCCCAACGCCCGACAGAGGCCTGCCCAACGGAGGATACCCCATGCGACTGACCCGCCGTTCCACGCTGCTTGGCCTTGGGGCCGGACTGGCCGCACCCTATGTCCGCCCCGCATGGGCGCAAGGCGGCACGGTTTTCGTCTATAACTGGGCCGACTACATCGGCGAGACAACACTGGCCGACTTCACCGCCGAGACGGGGATCGAGGTGGTCTACGACATGTATGCCAGCGCGGAAGAGGCGCAGGCCAAGATGCTGGCCGGGGCCACGGGTTATGATGTGGTGCTGCAATCGGGCCTGACCTTGCCGATGATGGTCAAGGCCGGGGTCTATCAGAAGCTCGACCGATCCAGACTGCCGGGCTGGGCGAACCTCGATCCCGACATCCTCAAGATCGTCCTAGGCTTCGATCCCGGCCACGAACATGGCGTGCCCTACAACTGGGGCTCGGTCGGGATGACCTATAACATGGGTCTGGTGAAGCCGCTCTTGCCGGACGCGGACCTTGAGACGCTGGATACGATCTTCAAGCCGGAGAATGCCGCGAAGCTTGCGGAATGCGGATTGTCGATCCTCGACAGCCCAACGGACTTCGGCTTCATGGCGCTGCGCTATCTGGGTATCGACAGCGATACCGCGACTGAAGCGGACTATCGCAAGCTCGTCGATCTGATGATGCCGATCCGCGAGTACATCTCGACCTTCGACAACACCAACTACCTTTCCACGCTGCCCAATGGTGAGGTTTGCGCGGTGAACAGCTGGTCGGGCGATTATGGCGTGGCAAAGACACGCGCGGCCGAGGCAGGGGTCGAGATCGACCTGCAGTATTTTGTGCCAAAGACCGGTGCGCCGGCATGGTTTGACCTGTGGTCGATGCCCGCTGACGCCGCGAATGTCGAGAACGGCTACAAGTTCCTCGACTTCATGCTGCGCCCTGATGTCATCGCGAAATGCACCGATTTCACCGGCTATGCCAATGCCAACAAGGCGGCGACACCGTTGGTTGATCCGGCCATCTCAAGCGATCCTGCGGTCTATCCTGATGCCGAGACGATTTCACGCCTTTACACGCCGAAACCTCAGACGCCTGAACAAGAAGAGCAGCTGAACCGCATCTGGACCGAGATCAAGACCGGTGGGTGACGACGCTTTCCTGCGCATCGAAGGCGTCTCAAAGTCCTTCGGATCGTTTCAGGCGGTGCGCGATGTGTCGCTTAGCGTGGCGCGCGGCGAGATCTTTGCCCTTCTTGGCGGATCGGGTTGTGGGAAGACGACGCTTCTGCGGATGCTTGCCGGGTTCGAGACGCCCACGGCGGGGCGCATCCTGCTTGATGGCCGCGATATGGCGGGCGTGCCCCCGTGGGAGCGCCCGGTACACATGATGTTCCAGTCCTACGCCCTGTTTCCGCACATGACGGTCGAGGCGAACATCGCCTATGGGCTGAAACACGACTCCATGAGCAAGACCGACCGCGCGGACCGGGTGCGCGACATGCTGGAGCTGGTGCAGCTTACCCCTTTCGCGGGTCGCAAGCCGCACCAGATTTCCGGCGGGCAGCGGCAACGTGTGGCTTTGGCGCGGGCCCTGGCGCGGCAGCCAAAGCTTCTGTTGCTGGACGAACCGCTCGCGGCCCTGGACAAGAAGCTGCGTGAACATACGCAGTTTGAACTGATGTCGATTCAGGAACGGACGGGGGTCACTTTCATCGTGGTGACCCATGACCAGGAAGAGGCGATGACCCTCGCCGACCGCATCGCGGTGATGGACAAGGGCGAAGTCCGGCAGGTTGGCAGCCCGACCGAGATTTATGAGTTTCCAAAGACCCGGTTCGTCGCGTCCTTCATCGGGTCAATCACCAGTTTCGAAGCAAGGGCCAAGGGGCGGGAGGGGAACCTTCTTCGGGTTGAGGTGCCGGATTTCGGAGCCGAGGTCTTGGCCCGCGACGTGCCGTCGGTGACCGAGGGGCAAGCTGTGACGCTGGCGCTGCGGCCCGAAAAGATCGTCATTTCGCGCGACCTGCCGAATGCGGCGAATGTGGTCGAAGGCGTGGTCAAGGATCTGGCCTATTTCGGAAAGGACAGCCTTTACCGCATCACGCTGCCGTCCGGCGCGCTGGTGCAGGCCCATGCGGTGAACGCCCGCCGCGGGGACGAAGGCGCGCGGGTGGCGGATTGGGACGACCGGGTTTGGCTGTCCTTTGACCCCGGTTCCGCCATTGTGCTGGAGGCATGAGGTGGCCGCGCTGAAAGCCTGGTTCGACCGCCGCGGCTGGGCAGACCTGATCGTAGGGGTGCCCTATCTGTGGCTGATCCTGTTCTTTCTTCTGCCCTTTCTGATCGTCGTCGCGATGTCGGTTGCGACCAAGACCCCCACGGCCCCGCCGTTTTCCTTTGGTGGCGAGCATCCTTGGGTCAATCTGGGGGGATACGTCCGCCTGTTTGGCGATGCGCTTTATGTGCGGTCTTTCCTGATTTCACTATCGAATGCGGCGCTGGCGACGGTGTTCTGCCTGCTGCTTGGCTTCCCGATGGCACTTGCCCTGACCCGCGTCTCGCAAAGCTGGCGGAACATCTTGTTGATGCTGGTGATTTTGCCGTTCTGGACCTCGTTCCTTTTGCGCGTCTATGCCTGGATGGGGCTGATGGGCAAGTCGAGCTGGTTCAACACCGGCCTTACCGATCTGTGGAACTGGGTCGTGCCGATCGATTGGGCAGTAAAGTCGATCCCGATGATGCATTCGAATTTCGCCGTCATCCTGGTGATGGTCTACACCTACCTTCCCTTCATGATCCTGCCCCTCTACGCAAGCCTTGAACGGCTTGACCCGACGCTGGACGAAGCCGCGCTTGACCTCGGCTCGCGCCCCTGGCAGGTGTTTGTGGACGTGACGCTGCCGCAGTCGATCCCGGGGATCATAGCGGGCGGCCTACTGGTCTTTATCCCCGCAGCCGGAGAGCTGGTGATTCCGACACTTGTGGGCGATGCCGGGTCCCCGATGATCGGGAGGGTGATCTCGGACGAATTTTCTCAGGCGCGGGACTGGCCAATGGCCTCTTCGGTCGCGGTGGCGCTTCTGGCGATCATGGTGATCCCGACAATGGTTTACAACCACTACCAGGCCCGGGCGGAAGGAATGCGATGAACCGCCGCCCGGTGTTCCTATTGACGGTTCTAGCCTTCGGCTTTGCGTTCTTCTACGTGCCGATCCTGTCGATGATCGTCTATTCCTTTAACGCCTCGCGGCTCGCGACGGTTTGGGGTGGGTTCTCGACCAAATGGTACGTGTCGCTCTGGTCCAACAGCCAGGTGATTGACGCGCTGATCCTGTCCCTGAAAATCGCGCTCGTCTCTGCCAGTATTGCCACGATCCTCGGGACCATGTCGGCCATCGCGCTGGTCCGGATGGGCAGCTTCCGCGGCCGAACGCTGTTCAGTGGGCTGACGACGGCGCCCTTGATCATGCCCGAAGTGATTACCGGGGTGTCGTCACTGATCTTCTTCCTTCTGCTCGCACAATGGATCGGCTGGCCTACCCAGCGAGGATTTACCACGATCACCCTGGCGCATGTCACCTTTTCGATGGTCTTCGTCACCACCATCGTGCAGGCCCGCCTGCTGCAATTCGACCGCGCCATAGAGGAGGCGGCGATGGACCTCGGGTCCAAGCCCTGGCAGGTCCTGCTCGATGTCACGTTGCCGGTAATTTCGCCCGCAATCCTGTCGGGCTGGCTCTTGGCTTTCACCATATCCCTCGACGACGTTGTCATCACGTCCTTCACCACCGGGCCGGGGTCGACCACACTACCGCTCTTGATCTGGTCAAAGGTCAAACTGGGCGTCACCCCCGACATCAACGCGCTGGCGACGCTCATGGTCGTCACTGTCGGTCTTTGCGTCGTGATCGCAGGGATCGTGTTGAACCGCGCTGAAGCAAGGCGGCGCGCAGACGAACGCCAGGCCTACAGGTCGAACGGATGACAGCGCTTCTGGGCATACCACTTGGCCAAAAGGGCTCGGGGCGTGAACGCTATGCCTGCGCCATGGCGCTCTATGCTGCAGGCAAACTCAGCCCTGCACAGCTTGAGGCCTACCGGGTGGCTGCAGCCCATGACAGGCTGCCGCCCGAACCGTTCCTGACTGACCGAAATCTGCCCATCCCCACAGGAGACCTGACATGACCTTCAGCCCGGACGAGCGCAAGATCGCCAATATCCATGACGCTGAGTACCGCCCCTTCGTCTACCCCGACGGGCAGGCCTTTGGTGATGACATCCTGCAACTCGACACAGACATGCCTCTGGGCGAAGGCTTTCACATTTATCGTATGCCTGCCGGAATGACCACGCGGCGGCACATCCACAACGGCCACGAACAGTTTCTGATCCTAGAGGGCGAGCTGATCGAGGATGACGGGCGCGTGCTGGAGACGGGGGATCTCGTCTTTTATCGCGACGGGACAGAGCACCACTCCTATACGCCGAACGGCTGCCTTCTGGCCGTCCATATCGCTGGGCCTGAGATTTCGACGCGCTAGGGCGGGCTGACTGCCATCTGCGTCAAGCGACAACGACATACCAACTGATCAGGACCATAAGCTGGTCGTATCGAGCCTCGCGCACTGCCCGATTTTGGGTTTGAGATAAATCGACCCGTCGCAATCGCGCAGAGCGCGCCGCAGCCTTGTCAGAAAGAAAGTGGGAATTCCTGAAGTCCCACTTCTTTTCCGACGGTGCATGGGCGACCTCGTTGAGACCGTGGGCGCCTGTTGGGGAAGGCGTTTGCTTTCGACGTGGCCGCGAAGCAGCATCGCCTTCTGGGGCGTGACTCAGACTGCAGTGCAAGGCAGCCAGATCTCGCATAGCAGCAGGCAACATCGACGGATTTTTGTTGCGGCACCGATGGTAGCGTCCGTCAAGATGGTGTAATTTCCCAGATGGCCTGAGGTCATGATCAGGCGGCTTTCGTGGTTATGCTGAGAATGGGGTCGATCTCCTCCTTGTCGATCTGAGCGAATGCCTC
>Ga0172373_10005537_pt1 | contig 17257 bp, 19 predicted proteins | sample Lak10m_2_FD_114546 | JGI IMG/M metagenome (GOLD analysis project Ga0172373, IMG submission 114546) | Freshwater microbial communities from Kabuno Bay, South-Kivu, Congo - kab_092012_10m | ecosystem: Environmental > Aquatic > Freshwater > Lake | place: Democratic Republic of the Congo...
GCTGCTCTCGCCGCCTGGCAGACCACGTCCTGTGACTCGGCATTCGCATAGATATCAGCAAGCAGTGTCTTGTCCCCTGCGAAGTAGCGCGTGAGGATTTCCGCTGCTTTGCTGCGAAATTGCTTGGCCTGTGATCCAGGCAGCTGCATGAAAAGATTAAGGGCACCCTGAAACTGAATCATCGGCTGTTCCTGCTGACCACGGCCTGGGAATTTGTAGTTCGTTGAAAAACAACGAAGTTCGTCCTTTACGCTATCTGGAAACATTCTCCATGTATATCCAGCCCTGTCATTGTTTTGCCCACACATCACCATGATAAGATCGCGCACAGACAGATACTGCACACCGTCGATTACTGCAAACCGCACAGTGCCACCGGGTATAATCTCGTCGAATGGTATGACACTCGTCATGATGACGTGCTATTGCGCTTAAAGTCCTATGAGACGTAGATAACTGTTATTTTTTAATGATGACGTCATTGAAAATCTTGTAGTTCGTTGGAGTTCAACGAAGTTCGTCAATAATTGCCTAACATACGAAGTGGCGGAAAAACTCCTCTACTTCAGCGTACAATTGTGCATAGACCATGGAGTTTATGGTGGTTTGGCTTTCCATGCAGCCATATAAAAGCGCAGCTCCGCGCGGGCACTTACGGTTTTATGTTCCGAAAGTTAGCCAGGATTGCCCGTAGAGGGACGGATGTGACAGGCCATAGGATTGCGCCTGAGCCGAGGTCCACGAGGCACATTACAAATGAGGAAATTCTCAAAAATGAAAAACGCGGTCTCCAGGAAGAATTGTCGATTGCATCACAGGAAATCCGAACGTTAAAATCCGCCCTGCTCCAAGAGAAGGCAAAGAACAATGCGCTTAAAAACCAACAGGACTCCGTGCCTGAATTCTCATGCCCTGTGTGCCTGAATGCCTACTCGCAACAGTCCAACATCGTGGTGAACAAGCTGGAGTGCTTCCACTGCATTTGTATGGGATGCTCTGCACAGTTGATGGCTCGGATGGACAATCACTGCCCTACGTGCAGGGCCCCGGCGAATTGGCAGCAGATCTACCTGTAATTGGCGACGGTTCGCGCAATAAACGCTTGTTGGCACCGTCAATCTTAGGACTGTGGTCTACTGCCTTGCACCCAATCAAGTACTGACACTCTTTGGTTAAATACTCGCATATTTCTATTTGCCTGTGCGCCTGTTTCATTGAACTCAGGTTTTTTTTCAATTCTATGCGAGCAGGCTTCAGCATGAAGTTTTCCAATATGTGCCCTCAAAGTCCTAATTTGTTGTCTTAGATTGTTCACTTCAATGATTTCGTCCATATATGTTGATTTAAATGAGATGATATATATGACTACTAGCAGCAAATACAGCTACGCCAAGGGCCCACAAGGCGGCGGCTCGCCATGTCGAGACTGGAGAATGCCCTGCATAACGGCAAATACCCCGTACGACAGCTTGTAGTATTGCCCGTACTCCTTGGGGTAGTTGTCGATATTAGCTCCTATGATTTCGGGGTTTTCCCTGATCACTTGTATTATATCATGCCGTTCGTGCACGAGAACATGGTTTGCTCGAAACAATAAGTTTTGAAGTTCAGTCATCGCACGATGATAGCCTTGCAAATGTACAGCATTGGATTCACTTGACGTCGTCGGATATATGGATCACTTGTTTTTGCATGACGTCATACGTCGGCGGCTCGAATGTGTTCGTTTAAAATACGACGTTAGCAAGGTCAATCTAAGGACTGTCCGTGTTGGGGTGCTGGGGGTAGATGAAGCCGGCGTCGAAGGCGTAGCGGGGGGCGGCGGAGGATGCATAGAGGGCCGCGTCCAGTTCGCGTGGATGCTTGGAGAAATACAAGAACTCGCCAGAGAAGCGGTGGGACCTGTAAAAATTAATGCTTATCAAACTTGTGTTTCTGATGCATCTTCATTAATCTTGTTGTTATGTCTGTGTGCGAGGAAAAAACCAAGTGTAAAATACCTGAAGAGCTCGCGATCGCGCCTGTCCGCGTTGATGTAGCACGTCACGCTGGGGACGCTGACGCCGGTTTGGCTGAGGTAGAGGTGGAGCGAGTGCCACTCGAGCGTGGCGAAGCAGGTTCCGTGGCGGCCTATGTTTTTTGTCTCGGGGAGCTCGGTGTCGATGTACTGGGCGAACAAGTCGTACACGGGCTTGACTTGGGCGAGGAAAGTCGTGCGATCGTTCTGATTATTCAAAGACAAGTTAGCGAAGATAACAACAAGATATCAAATGCAGATAAGTAAAGGATTGGACCTGTTTGTCCATGTTGTATCCGGAACGCTCCGCGGCTTGGTCGATGCGCTGGAGAATTCTGCATCGGCGCTGATTGGGGGTTGTGTAGTCCCCGAAGCTGAACTGGCGGAGATACTCATTAACGAGGGGGCAGGGTTGGACGCTCATGGTTTGCTGCTGCGGCTCTGGGATTTGATTTTTGGATGCTTGTGTGCTTTTCTGTGGGCTTATATTGATTCTGGTCTGCTGTAGGGTGTCTCGTTTTAGCTCTTTTTTATCACTTGTTTTTGAATGACGTCATACGTCGGCGGCTCGAATGTGTTCGTTACGACAACAACAAATGCAAATAAAAGTTTTATATAAACCACCGCGGGGTCCAACATTCGGCATCGCAATGCTCAATCGGTGTGAAATGTGGTCTCAGTTACCGGACAGGGAGACGTCGGTGAAGAGTACAATCTCCTCTCTGCATGTCATGCACTGCCTGAAACGTTGGCGAAATGCGCCCACGCACCCGCGGCATACTTTGTGCCCACATGGGAAGAACCGGGTCATGAGCGTGCAGTTGTCTTCCAGACAGATTGGACAGGTGTCTGGTGGGGCGCGGCTTGTGAAGTCGATGATCTCGGCAAATACGAGGCATTCCCGTTGAAGCCGCTCATTGTTCGACCAAAGCGTTTGGTTCTGAACTTGAAGCCGCTCATTGGCTGCCAGGATGTCTTGGTTCTGCGCCCGAAGCCGCCCATTCTCAACCCGAAGTCGCTCATTGGCTGCCTGGATCGTTTGAGTTACAGGCACTTGAACGGGTCTGATCACATCCCTGGGTGGTATGTAAAGTCGGGCTTGCTCTCCCTGTTCGGGATAGAAATCCCCGCTTGCCGGAATTCGAGTCAACCTCTCGCTCACCGTCACCATGACTGAAAGTTGCGGGACCTGCAACTGCGGTACCCACTCGTTCATGCAATTTTGATGTCTACAGACGGACGCGGTTTTTATAGTATTTTGCAAATGACACATCACGACAAATGCAAATAAAAGTTTTATATAAACCACCGCGGGGTCCAACATTCGGCATTGCAATGCTCCGTAGGACCGCGTAGTCTAAAACCACGTAGTCTTTGTGTACTCGACAATCTTGGTGGGGCACCGCTCGAAGCGATAGTTTGCCCAGGGCTCGACGGGAACGCGGTGGTTGACGTATTTCGGCCGGAGTCCCCCCAACATGCACAGAGCAACATCCCGGGAAATCTCACGTCCTTCGAAGAAATACTTCTCCGAAATGATGCGAGTGTTGTTCTCGAACGGGCTGGGTGCAATGTATGAAGGAGTTTTGACCGCGAGGACCTTGGGCGACGGGGCTTTCTGTCCGATGGGCGGAGACGACGGGGCTTTCTGTCCGATGACCTTGGGCGGAGACGACGGGGCCTTCTGCTCGAGAGTGAGGACTTTGGGCGAAGGAGCCTCGACGACCTTGAGTGAAGGAGCCTCGAGGAACTGGTTTAGCATAGGACACCGCTTCAAAGGGATCTTCTTCTTACGCAGCGGCTGCTCAGGCAACGGGTTGATCTGCGGCTGCTCAGGCAACGGGTAAATCTGCGGCGGCAAAGGCTTGAGGTTCTTGATCATGACGAATCGATGCGTAAATTTCAGTCGTGTTTTTATACTGTAACACAAGCGATGCAATGTATTTTTCAAACGCATATTTAAGCCGGTTCTCTGCTGCAAACACCCGTACCGCACATGAGTTACGAACGACAGACTTCACCAGAAGACAGTCCGATATCTTGGCCAGAAGAAGTCGACAGTCCGACCGACTTGAACACGACATACCTGCTTCCGCATAACCCCCTGCAAGAACGCGACGAACGGCTCTATGGTGTGTACCTGGAAGTCTTCCTCGACGGCAATCTCAAGTGCGCAGGGTTTAACTTACCCAACGTAAAGGGCATGTCCGAGGACGAACTCAAGCAGAAGTGGCCGGGTGGCGTTTTCGTCTCTCAAGAAGACTCCCGCCTCTACGCATTTCCAGTGGGACCCGCGGCCAAAGAATACTCGCTCAATCCCGGAGAAACGACCCTGCACCTCATACCAATGGAATCATTTGCCAAACTGGAGAAAATGCCTCCAGGCGAGAGTTTTTTCTCTCCTGACATGGCGAAACTCGCCGATTTGCTTCGACACCCGCTGCTGGAGCCGATCGGGATGAACCTTCTCGACGAGATCCCATCCGCTGAGGACATGGAGGATATGAACCATTTCGCAAGGGACGAGCTCTTGTCCGAGACCCGGGCGATGACCGCAGGCCACCCCGCTCTCGTCAAGGCAAGGTCCAGGCCGGCCCCTCGCAAAAAGAAGAGCTACGCGAAATGCGGGGTGCAACACGGTGGTGCAGAGGAAGCCGAGGAGGAAGCCGAGGAGGAAGCTGCATCCTCACCCCCTTTCTCCACCAAACGCATCCGCACGCAACCCGGCTTCTTTGTACGCAAGTAACCTTTGGCGCCCACAACCGTGTGAGGACTATTGGGTCCCGCTAAGTCACGGACAATAAACTGTTTGGTATATATTGCCTGATGTGTACTACATCCACCGCTGCGACAAGCACGCCCAGGCCGAGTCGTGCGCCGCCTGTTGCTACCTGCAGCCCTCGGACATGGCCAACCACGAGATATGGGTTGTGTGCGGCGTGTGCATTGGGGCTACGTGGCTCGTGGCGGGGTGGGTGCTGGGCTGCTGACGGTGTCGAACCAATATGCAGAGGTGTATATAAGGAATTGAAAAAAAAGACTTATGTTACGCTTGCATATTGCGTTAATCACAGTGGTAGGTGTGGTTCTCGGTTGCTCGTCAGACATTCATTGCAATTATGATGGATGCAGCAACATGCCCGAGTGTTGCGGACCAGGGTATTCGGGTTGCGACGTTGCAATGTGCACAAGTGCTGGAGGGTACTATAGCTATGTCCAATGGGAGCCAGTTGGTTCACAACGTTCGTATTGCGACTGGTGGAATGGAATATGCATGGGAAAGTTTCTTTTAACAGATGTGTACAATAATATGCGGGTATCTGCCGCTCAGTGTCCTGCACCGGTCGCCTGTCCAGCTGGAAAGTATAGAACAGGAGGCGCCTGTGTCACTTGCACTACAGCAAACACCTTTTGCCCAGGCGATGCCATGTTTCCTCATTCATGCAGAACGTCATGTGAACCCACGTCGTATATTTCACAGGCGTGCACTTCCAGTGCAGATATGGTATGCTCACCCTGTCCTGTCAATTCACAAACTACGACGACTGACATGACAAAATGTGTATGCAACACTGGCTACAAACAAACCGCAACTGGACCCGTGTGTTCTGCATGCCCTGCAGGCCAAGAGAGCAACGCAGACAAAAGCGCCTGCACGGCATGTGCCGCGGGTTACTATTCCTTGGGTGGACAGCAATGCACGCAATGTCCCGCCGGGTCGTACTGCCAGACAAAAAGCCAAGCCCCAGTGCAGTGTTCAGCTGGCTATTACTGTCCTGCAGGTGCCACTGCACAAACGCCATGCACAGGCACTAACATGTACTGCGGGCCTGGCTCGACTGCCGCGTCGTCTTGCCCATTCGGAAGCTACTGCAGAACTGTTGCCACCATTGAACCGTGCCCAGCAGGATACGTATGTGCACTGGGGGATTTCAGGTTCTGCCTGGACGGAAGCTATTGCCCACAGAGCTCCGGTGTGGAAATAGACTGCCCCTCGGGGTGGTATTGCTCAGATCCGTCTGTAAAATTGATATGCCCTGCCGGAAGCAAGTGCGTTGCACGTACCACTACACCAGTGCCATGCTCTGCCAATACTTATTGTCCAGAGGGGTCCTCGACTCAAAGTGTGTGCCCAACCGGTTATTTGTGCAACAATCCTGCCATTGCTATGATATGTCCTGCTGGCAGTATATGCCCTATTGGTGCTACAAGCCCCATACCATGTGTGAAAGGACAGTCATGCGTAGCCGGGTCCACGGTGCCGCTTCCTTGTCCGGTCAACTTCTACTGCGCGGCCACAACCGAAGCTCCGGTGCTGTGCAATATGACCAGTATTTGCCCTGCAAATGTATCGGTTCCACTACCATGCACATTGGAAAACAACTGCAGTTTGTTCGATGGCACCTGTGCCTCGGGGTTTATACCCGTGAATAATTTGGTCTTAGCAACGTCGCTGCTGGTGGACGCTTCTACACACGTGGATTACGACAAAGTCAAGATGATTAATCTGGACAACAATCAAATGACAGTGTTGCAGACCCAAGGAGACATTTTTAACTTGGGAAAGGCATCTGTATGGAGTCAGTATTATCGCGCTGGTATTCCTGCATTTTTATCAGGGAATACGTTTTACTCATTCGCAGCCATCACACGAAATAGCGTCTACCGGAGCGAAATTTGGACCATCAACATGACATCTGGAGCTAATGCCCTTGCATACACAGTGGCAACCACACAGATCGTCACGTACAGTATTTGCAAGGCACAGGATACGTTGCTCATGGCCACGAATCAAGGCATTTACTCTTTCAATATGACTGCAAACAAACTCACGCTGGTGGTAAACAGCGCTTCGACTTACGCCTGGTCCAAGTACATTGAAATGTCACCAAACGGCTCTCTTATTGTGCTTACAGGGTCGAGGTTTGTGCAGGTATTGCGATCCAACACCTATGCAGTTGTGTTTACAACAGGTTCAATAGGTAACACAGACATATCCGCTGCCAAAGCAAACTTCAAGCAGAACTTTGTCTGGGTTTCGAATTACATAGCCATGTATTCGGTCAACATGATTACAGCACAGGTAACCGAGCTTGGGGCCACACAAGGCTTTGAGCCCGTCTTAATCGCGCTTCGGCTGAATATGGACGAAGTTTCACTGTTCGGGTATCAATATGGTGGCAGCAATGCCGGATCAACATACAAGTTGTATAACAAACAAACAAAGTTGTTCACCAATGATTTTCAGTATCCATACCGGTTTTTACTCATGTACCAGCCCCCGCCTGAGCGATGTATCGCTTGTCACAGCGACCGTGTGGGCAAACTATACACTCAAGATTGCAACTTTACATGTGCCGCAGGATTCGTTCGCATGAATGCAACATGCATCGCTTGTTCCAAGCCAAACTGTACTCTGGGGACTTACGCTACACAATGTTCCGAGACTAAGGACTCTGTATGTGCAACATGCCAGGCTGTTCTCAATGCCCTACCATGGACTGATAACAATTGCAGCTTCACGTGTAAATCTGGCTTCTACAGATACCAAGGAGGCTGCACCCCATGCTCAGTCATGAACTGTAGGCCTGGTCAATATGCCAGCACATGTAGCAGCGACGCGGACAGTGCCTGCATCAACTGTACGGTACCATCAGGGAACTTCAATTGGACAACCGGATGCAAGTTCAACTGCAGTAACGGATCATACCTTGTCAACAACAGCACATGCACCAGCTGCACTACTCCTTCATGCAATCCAGGGTCGTATCCGATTCCATGCACGGCCTTGGCAGACAGCAAATGCGAAAATTGCACCAAACCTTCTGGTGATTATATGTGGAACTACCTGTGCAATTTCAGTTGCCGAAATGGGTCGTACATGCTTAATAACAGTTCATGTGCCGTCTGCACAGCTCGATCATGCAGCCCTGGAAGTTTTATAGTTCCTTGCACAACCACAGCCGACAGCGCATGCAAGGCGTGCCCGCCACCCATAGGAGAGTACAGGTGGATTGCTACATGCAGTTTTGAATGCACTACGGGGTTCTTCAAAAAGTCTGGAGAGGAATGCTCCCCGTGCTCAACCATTCAGTGCCAACCCGGAATGTATTCCACAGCCTGCTCCAGCATAGCAGATGCACAATGCTCGAACTGCTCAGAGCCACAGGGCAGCTACAACTGGACCAGTGGATGTGAATTTGAATGCGATTCCGGGTTTTTTCACGCTGATAATGATTGTCTTGCATGCTCCAACCCTGAATGCGATGCGGGTACATACTTGGTTCCCTGCAACACGACTTCTGACGCAAAATGTGCGCCGTGCATTCCACCCAACGGGGCATTTACTTGGGTACGCGAATGCGAATACGCCACTACGACAACAGCGCTGCCTACTACTACTACAAATGAACCCACTACTACTACAAATGAACCCACTACTACTACAAATGAACCCACTACTACTACAAATGAACCCACTACTACAACCCAAGCACCCACAACCAATGCACCCACCACAACATCACAGACTACAACAACCAACGCTTCCACCAGCGCAGCCCCCACGACAACTGCGGCACCCGCAGAAATATTAAGCATGCTCGTTGCCACCGTGACGATATCCAAGCCATACGCCGAGGTTTGCTCCAACGCGTCGACATTTGTGGATGGGATATGCGACGGTCTGCGGCTTTCGAATCCCAATGACACGTTTACCTGCGTCGCAGAGTCACTGAACGGAATGTCCTGTCCCGACGGGGTGTGCACATGCGCAAACAGACGGAGACTTCTACAGGAATCATGCAACCTGACCACAAAGATCACGCACACAGCGCGGTCGATCCCCGAAGTGGCACACCTGCCATCATGGGTGTCCAGTATTCAAATGACCGTCTTGGAAATTCCAGCGGACAGTTCGCCGCTGATGTTATACCTTGGCCTTGCCGGCGGAGCCGCGGTGGTTGTGATTTTTACAGCGATAGCAGTGCTCTGCCTGTGCAAGCCCGCGACACAAAGGATTGAGAACAAAGGGCCATTGGCACAGCTGAAGTTGGCGTAATTGTATATAAACCCGGCGAAACAACAGCACCGCACCCATGTACAAAAATCTCACTTTGCCGTTCGACTGGTCGACGCCGTTGTACTACAAAAACGACGACGAGGAATACCTGCCTTGCTTTGTCAATCATGACCCGAAATTCAACAAGAAGTACCACATGTCCACTATCGAGGACTATGGGTTTCGGTGGGACAAGGAGAAGAGAATCCATGTCATCTTCAACCGAGACAAGCTTGACAAGATGCACTCTCATGATCGCGAATTCTACAAGGCCTCCTGGGCGCAATACGTTTTTCTCTCGCGACTTTACGTGAAGGAGTAATGCAATGCCGCTTTGCTTTGGTGCACTGAGCCATTTGTTGGCCTTTAGGCAAAATAAAAAGCACCAAACTCAATTTTGTATTATATAAGCGCGACTTTCAATTCACGTATTGATCTGTTATGGACTACAAACAATACATCGTTCTCGCGGTCTATGCCATTATGAGGTTTTACACATGCGATGCGTTCGATGTGCTCATTATGACCATTCTATGCGCTTGCATGCTGCATGGACAGCAAGAGGCCTTGCACATGCTGAACATCCTGTATATCATCGCGACGGCTTATTACGCATACGACCTTTACTGGTCTGAGACTGCGTGTGAGAATCGCTGTTATCAATACGTGAAAAAGCTGGATGATATCGGGGCCATAACCTTGTGTGAGGGAAGAGAGCTTTGGGAGCATTGCAGTGCCGGATGCCGCTGGTTTTAGGTTTGCTTTGGTGCACTGAGCCATTTGTTGGCCTTTAAACGAAATAAAGCATGATACTCAATATTGTATTATATAAGCGCGACTTTCGATTCACGTATCGATCTGTTATGGACTTTATCCAGCACACGGTCCTTACGGGCCTTGCCTGGGCGTGTTTTTACAACGAGCGGGGATTTTCCGTGCTTGTGGCAAGTGCTTTCTTGCTGAACAAGTGGCAGTACACCGTGGGTGTGGTGTTCACCTTGTATGTTCTCAGGGATGCCTGCCTTGTGTGCTGCTGGTTCAATGAGCCGAGACACGTGGAAGTTGAACTGGAGTACGACGATGAACAGAACGACGACGATGCCATGAGCACTTCAAGCACCGTTCCCTTTGCAGACACTCCCCCCCCCCGCCACGATGCGCACCCCCCATTGTTGTGGGAGTTCTTTGCCGGGCTGTGCGTTCTCCTTTACATCGTTGGATACAATCTGGAGAAGCTTGTTGTCTGCAGGGATGGTTGCGTGCAATACGCGAAGAACGGCACCGACACCTGGCCTCAGCGATGGGAGCTTTTCGAAGAGTGCCACGACCAATGCTTCAAAGCACTCACCGGCTTCTAAACTATATAAACACGCAGTTTGTTTTCACCACGAATCCGCTATGAACTTTCGTGTGGCGATCCTCTCGCTTTTTGCTACTGTGTCCTGTGTGGTGAAATGCTACTATGCCCACGCACTCAACCGCATCTGGCCGAAACCCGCGAAACCCGAGAAGCCTGCAATCGCACCTCGCGAGGCGCCCGAGTCGTCGAAAACGTTCGATGCGCTCATGAAGCGGATCTGCAACGATCTTAGGCCGGAGATCACGGTGATTCGCGATACATGGGTGATGCACGCTGGCATTCCGCGTGAGTACGAGTGTGTCTGCTACATCTTCAAAGTGACACACGGCGACAAACTCATATCGGCTGTCGTCATGAAGATATCGCGGCATTTCCAGGACTATGTTTGCATGACGCTGGAGCGCGACCTCTGGCACCCCTTTGACTTCCGGATGGTCAAGCTTTCCAATGCGGAAGTGGCGATTCGCCGTTTCATCAAGGCGTATCCCTTCTTCAAGCTTCCCGGTGCCCAGGTGTAACCCTTAGCTTTTCGGCGCCCAAGTGTAAGAGGCGCATTCGGTATATAAATCACGCGTGTGGCCGTGAATCGCGCGAAAATATGACCGATGGGGGGGAATTTAAGTCAAATGGTACGATCTGGGATCTAGCCGATGCTATCAAATTCTGCGTTCACAAGAAAAGATATGACAAACTCCAAAGCCTGAGTGAGATACACCATGAAAACTTTGGCGATGCTTGTAATTACAAAGACAAAGATGGCAACGTGGCGCTCGTGTACGCACTTGGACCGAATCAGGTAGAGTATGCGCGCCTGCTGCTTGAATCTGCCGCGGATCCAAATGTGGAGAACAACTACCGCACAAGCGCGTGGGAGCTTGCCATTCGCGGGGGAAACCCCGACGTCCTGCGCGTGCTGTTCGAAAACGGCCTGGTCGTAAAGAGAAGCGAGCTCGAGGATTTCGTGGGCAGCGACGATATTTGCGCGCGCCACATGGAGGTAATCAACGATTTCCTTCCGCGAAAAGTTGACAACGCGAAAGGCGCACAGGCCGCTGGCAAAGTCTAGGCCGCGTGGGACATCTGGAGAGTCTCCCAGCGAATCTTCTCGGCCTCGGAGACGATAATGCACGTGTATCTGTCGCTGTGCACCATCCAAGTAATGCCAATGAGCATATTGAACTTGTCTGCAAACTGAACGCGCGCACGTCAGACCACGCATGCACTTGATAAACGCACGCGCAGATACCTTATTGAGAAGCGGTGCGAGTTCGCGGTTGAGGTCGATGGGCATTGTCTGATGGATGATGAGATCCGTCACGATGCGACGAAGGCGGCTCTTCTTGAAGTCACGGATGTGCTGCGATTTAAAACTGTCAGTATTGCGTAAAGCGCGCAAAGCTGAGCACATACCTGGCGGAGGTACATGGCGAGGTCCTCCTTGGGGGCTTCGTTGTTTGTGTCGCGCCTGAAGCATCAAGGTGAGCAACTGTATGATCACGTCTTTTGTGTACACACACACACCTCTCGACAAGGTTGAGCATTTCGTCGTAGGCGGTCTGAAGGTAGCGAAGCCTCCAGAGGTCCAAAAGCAGCGGCTCCGCGCACGTGTGCTCCTCAAGAGGCTCGGGGATCGACACCATGAACAGGACCATTTGAGTGTAGATGTGTTGAATGTACCAGCGCAGTCCCGCATAGAGGATGCGTGTGATCGATTTGCGGTGGGCTCCGAGGTACACGGAAGTCCAACACTGGACACAAGAAACTTAAAAACAGCAGGGCTCGGCATTCGTGCGAAAACATACCTCGATGCGGTAGGTGGTCAGCATGTTGTTACGGACCTTGTCGTCAAACGAGTTGCGAATGTGCACTGCACCGCTTACCTGCATCACCGTTGCCATCATACGAATCCTGTCAATGCAAACGTCAGATTTGTATGCACGACACAAACAAAGAAATATACCTCGAGTTGGCGAAGTCGAGACGCAGCTTGGTCATTCGATCAAGAAGGAACCTTATAGCGTTGCACAGTGCGACTTCCTGGTTTTCGTCCTGCTGCAACTCACTGCTCACCGTGCTCCACCCGGACTTAGTTTCCTCAACCCGGCCCGGCTCCTGCAATTTCTCAACGGCTTCGACAACTCGGCTGACGAGATCGATGCGCTTCTGCTTGTCAAAGGTGCCAAGGCTCGTCCACGCGCGGATCTTGTCCACGTCGATGATTTTGCCGACGTCGGAGATGACATTCCCCCGATCCAGCTCCACGATGCTTACATGGACTTCCGTCAGGCAGCGCAGGAGACGAGTGTACACAGACCGTTTCAGCTCATCGACGCAACCACGCCAAAACTTGTCACTGTAACCCTGCCGGGTCTGAATTTTCAGTTCATGGTCGTAGCATTCCGCGACTTGATTATCGTCAGTCAACCGAAAGTCAGGGTCGTACATGAGCTGGTAACATATCTCTTCGTTGGTGAGCCGACGCGAGGTGTGAAGTGTCCAGGTGGGAGGAGCGGTGTCATTGCGAATGTTCTCGTCCAACCTGGATTCTTGAAACTCGACAAATGCCTGCTCGCCTGCGCATGCTCGTAGCTGCGTTTCCAGCTGATTGATTGCGATGCGAAATTCCGTGTGCAAGGGCGAATTCGCGGGCTCGTCAGGAGGAAGTTGCGCCTGCGCCTCGTAGAGTTTCAGCAACGCTTCTTTGACCCGAGCAATGAAAACGATCTGGTCTGGTTCCTTCCACACTTTGAATGCATCTGAGAACATCATGAGCGCCTCGCCAAATGCCATGGACACGTCGTGGGGTACGGAAGCAAAGCCACGGCCGTTTTGAATCAGGACTAACATGGACTCGAACACTCTAGTAAGTTTGGTTGCCGCATCGAATACCGCAGTTTCTCTTGAGTCCATGCGTTCGAATGCTTTCGTCGGATAACACACCAACATCCACGCTGAGACAAACACTCTCACATCGATCCCGTTCTCCAATCGTGGAATCTCCGGATGTCGCAGGTGACACTCCTTGCAAATTTCCATCAGGCAGGACTTTGCATTTTCGAGAACGCCAGGGCTTGTGTACTTCGTTCGGAATTCGACGAACCTAATTCGGAATGACAATAAAAACTTAGTAAATGATATTCGGAATGACAATAACATTCGGTAAACAATATTCGGAATGACCGCTGTAATAGACATGTTACCTGATTTCCAGCACTTGCGCCACACTGAGTCCCGCGCGGATGAGGTAGTTTACGCGATCATTCAGGTCCGGCTCGTGGAAATTCACCGATGCACGGAAACGAAACAAGCGCAGGGCACCGCCCAGAGTGCGAAACAGCCAACTGTGCCCAAAAGACCCGTTAGATACACACAGTGGCGCACAAAGAAAACAGCGCTGCACCTTAGGACCATTTCTTTTCGCCGATGAGGCCGGGCCAGTTTAAATGAAAAAGAGTCGTGTACAATTGTAGGTGGGAAATTCGGAAATGGCCATTATTCGGACATTGTGTTTATTTTTTTGCAATCCGAATTTCGCCTTTATGAAGATAGCCCCCATTCCGAATTTTCGATCTTCGACATGTCCGACGCTGTGAATCATGTGCCAATTCTTTTGGACCGCATGAGTCTGCACGGACCCAACATCAATCGCATCAAAAGCTTCGAGTAAGAAACTTCCTTACTTCTACAATGCAATTACTGATGATCGTTCGTGCAGTTACACTGGAATGCTGGCACTTCTTCGTGATATGGAGTCACTTCGCGTCACTCAAGAGGTCCTGCGGTGCATTGTGAGCGCTCCATGCTTTCAAACACCGGTCGAGGATCAGAACAGTGGCACTCGCCTATTCCTTGGGGCATATGCAATCGCATACTTTCCGACGATTTTCTTCCCGGTCAGAGGGGCCGGCGAGAACTCCCTTGTCACCGTCTCCACGAACTTGACCGAGTGCTTTGAGGAGATCTTGTCCACCGTGTCGGAGAAGATGTCCTTTGATAACATCACTGAAATCCAAGTCGAAAGGTTTACCAATCTTTTCAACACATTCTCGGACTTGTACGTGGCGTGGCATCTTACCTTTACAACCATGCTTACACACGTGATCCCGGAAGCGCTGGACTCGTCGTACCAGCGACTTGCATCTCGCCCGGCCAACGCGGAGGAGATCATTGCACAGATCATAAATCTCCGCAAGAAACTGGAGCAGTTCGGCGGACCGTGGGCGCTGCATGCGTACGACGAGCGTGCGGCTGCGAGGGCCAGACGGAGCATTTAAGCCGTCGGCATCTAGCATGCTCGAGCTTACCGCCGTGACGCTACACGCATTCTACAGCATGCCTCGCCCGCTGACGTGCCCGCGCGCTAAGGTGTGGCTGAGGCGCTACCACGAGCCGATGCGCGAGGCGGCGGTGCCTGAGCTGGCCGAGGTGGTGCTGGACTTTGCAAATGCCGCGACCCCCAGCTCGCTGACGATGCTCTTTGTTTTCGTGGTGTTGATCGCCAAGTATATTACCGCGAGACGCTCCTAAAAACATTTTATTAAACTCGCCTTGTGTGATGACCATGGTATCTTAACATGAGCCTAGCGTCCATCGAGGAACAAATACGCGCGCTGCAAATAGAAGAGAGGCAGCCCCAAGATCTCGCGCAGTACATGTCGAACCTAGAGAAAATGCGCGAGCTGCGAATTGAGTACATGCGATTAACCTCTGAGTTCATGGCGAGCTTGAGGCCTACTGGCTCGACTTCTCCTTCCGAGACGCCAGAGCCTCCCTGAGCGCCGCGGCCTCAATGTCCGGCTGTGGGTCGCTGCACTGCGCAGGCCTGCTGTGCCACCGAATCGCGAGCAGGACGCCCGCACCCAGGACGCCCGCGGAAGCCACGAGGGGGTGCCCGATAATTACATGGCCGTAGCGAGATGCAGTGAGGGTGAGTGGCTCGTCCTGCACCGTGGCGGTGTGCCAGTACACCTGCGTCAATACCAGCATGGCATAAGCGGCTGTCCGCGCAACAACGTAGGAGAGAAGCTCCGGTGGGTGGTGCGTGCAAGACATGGCGACCGCCAGTGCTGCGTAGATGCACATCTCGGTGCGTGGGCGGACCACCGGACGAGACAGCTGAAGAATCGACATCTTGGCCCAGGCAGCGGCCAAAACGGTCGAGGCCGGCGAGTGCATGCCGTTGTGCGCCCGCTCGTGGTTCACCACAAAGCAGGCCACGACGGATGCCACGACTGCGTTCACGTCTATAATGAAGTCCGTGTTGAAAAACATTCGGTCAAGCTGAACAATCACGCACAGCAGCGTGAGTCCGCCGACCGGAAGCAGGAAGTAGGCTCCGCAGGCCATGCCGAGTGATTTCGCCAGGCACATGAACGCGGGAATGTAGGACGATGCCAGCGTTAGGTCGACCATGCTGGGAATGATGCAATGTCATATAGGGAAGAGGGTTTGTTGAAGCGCGGTATGCTACATTGATCTATATAAATCAGCGGTCACCCAGATTACAGACCCACGCCATGTATTTACCGCCAAGGCCGACTAACGAAGACCCAGAAGCAATATTCGTTCTCGAGTATTTCACGAGTCTGCTTCGCAACGAAAATAATTTGTCCAACACCCGTGTCACGGAAACATCCGAGATCTGCATTGAGCTTTGGCAGTTCAAGCAGATACTGGATGTTCACCCAGAAGACCCGGATTCCAGGGCCGAAGATTCCTACATCTTCACATTGGCCGCAGTTGGGTTGCAAACGACCGGTCGTCACGGCGTCACCCACGAGGCAGTGCAGCACTTTCACAATTCCAGTGAGGAAGTTCGTGAGTCGCTGATTGATACGGCCCGCGAGCAGTTCGAACAAATCATGAACAAGCCAGTCCAGCAGGTCAGCGATGTCCAGACCAAGCAAATTGCGGCAATTGCCAGCGTCGATGCTGTCATGGATTTGGTTCTTCCACTGAAGCGATCGGTCAACGAAGAAACCTCAGTGGAGAAGTGGCCGAAAGACTCTCCCATGGTTGTCGACAAACCCGTGATGTCCGACGAAGAGTTTGCTCTCGCCTTGCAGAAGCAGTTTGACAGGGAGAACTCGCCGACTTTTGAGAATGGCGACGAGGAGTACGCTCGTAAAATCCAGGCCGAGTGGAACAATCAGGCTCCGACAGGCCGTGTTTCGGACCAAAGGCTCGCGCGATCCCTTCAGACCAAGGAAGACGGCGGGGTCAAGGAAGTTATCGACCTTGATGACAGTGATGACGATGTCTTCTTCAAAGTTCTCCCCAAAAAAAAGCAAGCTTAGACTTGCAAGTGTCCCAAGCAGAGGACCACCTAACCCAACCGCTCACTATGGAATAAAAGTCGCTAGTCGATATATAAGCTGCGCGCGACTGTGGGTATTGCGAATTAATGCTTCTTGGTCTTATTTACGTGGTTGGGTTTATCATGGCCCTTGACCCCGCCCCACCGGTCGTCCGCCCGTGGCTTCTCACCACGGTGTTGCGTGTGGCTAGGAACGTGGTGGCACCGTTGCCAGCTTATGTGCTTTACATGGCGACTGTTCTGCTTTACAAACCGGCTGTCTGGATGGCTCGCACGGCCTTGCGGGTGCTTTGCCAGACGTCCGCGATGCAGGCTCTCCGCGTGCGCTGTCTTCGGGTGCTGGGCGGCATTCCCATGGAGATTCACGAAAATATGCACAGCCGCCTGACCAACACCATCCACAAAATGGACACCGAACTCGACGATGCCTACACCGTACGCGACACTATCATTGACAACCTTCGTACGGCAGTCAGGCACAAGGACAGTCAACTCTCCAACGCA
>Ga0172373_10005538_pt1 | contig 17256 bp, 20 predicted proteins | sample Lak10m_2_FD_114546 | JGI IMG/M metagenome (GOLD analysis project Ga0172373, IMG submission 114546) | Freshwater microbial communities from Kabuno Bay, South-Kivu, Congo - kab_092012_10m | ecosystem: Environmental > Aquatic > Freshwater > Lake | place: Democratic Republic of the Congo...
CGGCAATCATGATTGCCGGTGCACTGACTGCGCCGGAAATTACTGCGTTGGGCGCTCCGGTGCAAAGCGCGTTGATCCTGTCGGCGGAAAGCGGCTTAATGATGCTGCTGATGGCCTTGCTGCGCATGGGTGGATTGGTTAACTTTATCAGCCACCCGGTGCTGGCGGGTTTCACCAGCGGCGCGGCGCTGCTGATTATCGGCAGCCAGCTGCCGCAACTGGCCGGTTTGAAAGCGCCGTCATGCGGCGTCGATATGCCCTGTTACAGCCATTACCTGTCAGGCATCGATGCCGCTACCTTGCTGATCAGCATGGTTTCGTTAGGCTTACTGGTATTTTTCGGCAAGCCCGTGACCGGGCTGCTTAAAAAAACGGGTGCAAAGTTATCGCTGGTGACTGCAATCAGCAAATGCGGGCCGTTGCTGACGGTAATATTAGCGACGCTGGCCGTCAACCACTTTAGCCTGGATGAACGGCAGGTTGCCGTGGTGGGCCATATCCCTTCCGGCTTCCCCGAATTAAGCATCGGTTTTGTCGATCCGCAAAAATGGCACCTGTTGGCGCCTTATGCCGCGTTTATCGCATTAATCGCTTATGTTGAAAGTGTCGCGATTGCCAAAGTGACGGCCAATTTACGCGGCCAAAAGATTGTCCCGAACCAGGAATTGATTGCGCTGGGCGTCGCCAACCTGGTCGCCGCGACTTCGGGCGGCATGCCGGTGGCGGGCGGTTTCAGCCGGACGATGGTCAATTTTTCCGCCGGCGCGCGCACGCAAATGGCGATGCTGATTGCCGCCGGTTTTCTCGGGCTGTCTGTTGTTTTCTTCAGCCCGTGGTTTACGAATATCCCGAAATCGGCATTGGCGGCGATTATCCTGGTCGCGGTCTTTCGCCTGGTGCGCATCAAGCATATTTTCCATACCTGGAATTATGACCGCGCCGACGGTATGGCTGAAATCGCTACCCTGCTCGGGGTGGTCCTATTAGGCATAGAAGAAGGCATCGCGCTGGGGATTATGCTCACGATAGCCAGCCACTTGCGCAAAACCAGCCATCCGCATATCGCGATTGTCGGGCGCGTGCCGGCGACCGAGCATTACCGCAATATCAAGCGTCATAGCGTGGAAACCTGGCATCATTTGTTGTTGGTGCGCATCGATGAAAACCTGACGTTTGCGAATATCAGTTTTATTGAAGATTACCTTGAGTCTGAATTAAGGCGACGTCCGGACACCCGGCATATCGTGCTGATTTTTACGTCAGTCAGCGATATTGACACGACCGCATTGGAAGCCTTGGAGCTGTTCAACCAGTCCTTGCAGGTATCGGGTAAGACCTTGAATGTGTCTGAAGCGAAAGGACCGGTGCTCGATAAATTGCAAAAAACGGATTTTATTGAACAACTGAAACCCGGCAAGGTGTTTTTCCGCACCGAAGATGCGGTTAAAGAACTGGGTTGAAGCCGAATTGTTTTTTTAGCGTTGTTTTTGAGGAGAAGCTATGATTTCAGAAAGTATGGTGAATTTATCGCGCTGGCAGTTTGCGGCAACGTCTTTATATCATTTCCTGTTTGTGCCCTTGACCTTGGGTTTGTCGTTTTTGCTGGCGATTATGGAATCGACCTATTTGATGACCGGCAAGGAAATTTACAAGGACATGACGCAATTCTGGGGGAAATTATTCGGCATCAATTTCGCGTTGGGCGTACTGACGGGCTTAACGATGGAATTCGAGTTCGGCATGAACTGGTCATATTTCTCGCATTATGTCGGTGACATTTTCGGCGCGCCGCTGGCTATCGAGGGCTTGATGGCGTTTTTCCTCGAATCGACGTTCGTCGGCCTGTTTTTCTTCGGCTGGGACAAGCTCGGTAAAGGCCAGCATTTAATCGTGACCTGGCTGGTTGCGTTGGGCACGAATTTATCGGCGCTGTGGATCCTGGTCGCCAATGGGTGGATGCAGAACCCGGTCGGCGTCGAATTCAATTACGAAACGATGCGCATGGAAATCACCAGTTTCGGCGACTTGCTGTTTAACCCGGCCGCGCAGGTCAAGTTCGTGCATACCGTCGCTGCCGGTTACACGACGGCCTCCGCGTTTGTCTTGGGCATCAGCGCCTATTACATGCTGAAAGGCCGCGATGCCGCTTTTGCGCAACGCTCCTACACGATAGCGGCGGGCTTCGGCCTGGCGGCGGTATTGTCGGTGATTGTGCTGGGCGATGAAAGCGGCTATACCGACGGGGAGGTGCAAAAGGTCAAGCTGGCTGCTATCGAAGCCGAATGGCATACCGAAGAGCCGCCGGCGGCCTTTACCGTGATCGGCTTTCCCGACCAGGAGGCGATGCAAACCCATTATGCCGTCAAAATTCCGTGGGTGCTCGGCCTGATCGGTACGCGCTCGCTGGATGAACCGATTATAGGTTTATCGGAAATCCTCGATAAAAATCGCCAACGGATACGGGACGGTATCAAGGCTTACGGATTTTTGCAGGCATTAAGGGATGGCCGCAAAGACGTCAATACGCTGGCCGAGTTTGAGCGTTACAAACAGGACTTAGGTTACGGCCTGCTGCTGAAACGCTATACCGACAAGGTCGTGGATGCGAGCGATGAGCAGGTAGAGCAGGCCGCGTTGTATTCAATACCGAAAGTCGTGCCGCTGTTCTGGACGTTCAGGATCATGGTCGCATGCGGTTTTGCGATGCTCGCGGTGTTTGTGCTGGCCTTTATCGCCAGCTCAATCCGCAAATGCCGGCAAGACTGGTTGTTACGCTTAAGTTTTTACATGATCCCGTTGCCGTGGATAGCTTGTGAAATGGGCTGGTTCGTCGCCGAGTTCGGCCGCCAGCCGTGGACGATAGCCGAAATCCTGCCGACTTTCTTAAGCGCATCGTCGTTGACCGAGCTGGATTTGTACCTGAGCCTGTCGGGTTATCTCAGCCTGTACACGGTGTTTTTAGTGATAGAACTGTTCCTGATGCTTAAATTTATCAAGCTGGGACCCAGCAGCCTGCATAAAGGCCGTTACCATTTTGAAATCGTCGAAGGAGTTAAGCCATGATATTTGATTATGAAACGATGCGCCTGATCTGGTGGCTTTTTTTAGGCGTGCTGCTGATCGGTTTTGCGATTACCGACGGCTTTGACTTAGGGATCGCGGTGCTGTTGCCGTTTCTCGGTAAAAACGACACCGAACGCCGCGTGATCATCAATGCGATAGGCCCGACCTGGGAAGGCAACCAGATCTGGCTGGTAACCGCCGGCGGCGCGTTGTTTGCCGCGTGGCCTATGGCCTATGCGGTCGCCTTTTCCGGCTTTTATTTTGCGTTGCTGCTGACCTTGTTCGCGTTGTTTATGAGGCCGATAGGTTTTGATTACCGCAGTAAACTACCCAGCCCCGTGTGGCGCAATAATTGGGATTGGGCCTTGTTTGCCGGCGGCCTGGTGCCCGCGCTGATTTTTGGCGTCGCCTTCGGCAATCTGTTGAGCGGCGTACCGTTTCATCTCGATAACGATATGCGTATCTTTTATGACGGCAGCTTTATCGCGCTGTTAAGCCCGTTTGCTCTGGCTTCTGGATTGCTGAGCCTGGCTATGCTGGTCTTGCATGGCGCGGTGTTTTTACAACTCAAGACGGAAGGTGAAATCAATCGGCGCTGTAAACAAGCGGTGACGGTATTTACCGTCATTACGCTGGTTATTTTTGCATTGGCGGGCATCTGGGTCTCCCAGATTGACGGTTACCATATCAGCTCCGAGATATTCCCTAATGCGCCGTCAAACCCCTTTGCCAAAATGGTTTATAAAGAGCCGGGGTTGTGGCTGGATAATTACCGGCATTATCCGGTGTTGTGGGCTGTGCCCGGCTTGGCGTTCGTTAGCGGAGCGATCGCGTTGGTGCTGAGCAAACGGGATCGTCCGGGTTTGGCGTTTATCAGCAGCTCGCTGACGCTGGCATCGGTGATCCTGACGGCGGGTGTTGCGATGTTTCCTTTCCTGATTCCGTCAAGCCGGGCGATCAATGCCTCGTTGACGATATGGGATGCCAGTTCAAGCCTTGGCACGTTAAAAATCATGTTCTGGGTGACGCTGGTGTTTTTGCCGCTGGTTATTGCTTATACCGGTTGGGTGTTCCGTGTCTTGCGCGGCAAAATAACGCCTGAATATATTGATCAAAACAATCACACGGTTTATTAGGAGCGGCTTATGTGGTATTTCAGTTGGATATTGGGTTTATTGCTGGCCTGCTCGCTGGGCATTATTAATGTGTTGCGCCTGGAAGCGCAGGAAACCTGGGATAAGGAACATATCCTGTTAGATCCGTTGACGCAGTTAATCACTAAAGACTCGATGTTAATCAGGTTGAAAGAGAAAATAGAAAACTCCAAGCGTAGCGGATTTCCCTTCTCTATTGTCTTTGTCAGCCTGGCGGATTTTCATCATAAAAATAACCTGGTCAATTATGAAATGGAGGCTGTTTTGCGCGGTATGGCCGATTTTTTTAAAGAGGATATCCGGGCCGGCGTCGATATTGCTGCAAGAATGAGTGAACATGAGTTTTTGATTGCAATACCGGGCTCGCCGTTACGCAAGGCCGAGGAAATTGCCGCACGCTTCAGGCAGGACATCATGGAGAAAGTTAAAGCCCCCAGGACCTTAACGGTTGACGTGTCGGTAGGCGTTGCGGAATATTCGGTACCCGCAGGCGAATTCGGCGGGCAGTTGCTTACAACGGCAGATGAGGTCTATGCGTTGATCAGGACCGCCGCGGAAAGTGCTCAGATGGAGCAAAATGTAGCATAGTCGGTTTTCAGCAGGTAAAAATGCGCTGATGCCGGCAAGCGGCATATTTCAGGCCTGTCAGGCCGGGCTTAAGTCCGGCCTGACAGCGGGTTTGCATCAGCGAAGCCCCCCCCCGCGTTGTTTTAATGTCCCCCGAAACGCAGGGACCATTATTGTTGATATATCTTAGGCTAGGGTTTTGAAGAAAATCCTACTGCTTTACTATGGAATTAAATAGGACTAAAATAGTCCCTAATGACGAAGGGCAGTATAATGTTGAAGCTGAGTAAATTAACTGATTATGCAACGGTAATCTTAGGCTTTATGGCAAGAGATAACAGGCAGGTGCGAGCGGCTGTCGAAATTGCGGCGGTGACGGGTATTGCCCTGCCGACGGTCAGTAAAATAATGAAGTTGCTTGTCAATGCCGGCATCCTGCTGTCCACGCGCGGGGCGAAAGGCGGTTATGCCTTGGCGAGAGCGCCTGAAAAAATTACCGTTGCGGCGGTTATCTGCGCCTTGGAAGGGCCGATAGCGCTAACCGAGTGCAGTCTTTCCCGGCAAGGTTGCGAGGGCGCTTCCGGTTGCGGGATTCACGCTAATTGGAGTTTGATCAACCGAACCATTCATAATGCCCTGGAATCAGTGACTTTGGCGGATTTGATCAGGCCTGTCGCGGTACCTGAAGAAGTTATGATTCCGGTCGCGAGTTTATATCGATAGATTGTGCTTCTGCATTCCACATCCATGTATAAGAGTTTTATATGTCAGCCAGTAGCGAAGAAATTAATAACCTGATTCGTCAGGACTACAAACAGGGTTTTGTGACGGTTTTAGAAACCGACACCTTTCCGCCCGGTTTAACGGAAGCCGTTATTCACCAGTTATCGAAGGTCAAGAACGAGCCTGAGTTTATGCTCGAATACCGGCTGAAAGCGTTTCGCCATTGGCAGACGATGGTCTCGCCGGACTGGGCGCAGGTTAAGTTCGATAACATCGACTACCAGGCGATCAGCTATTATTCGGCGCCGAAGCGCAAGGACGACGGCCCAAAAAGTCTCGATGAAATTGATCCGCAAGTGCTGGAAGCCTATAAAAAATTGGGTATCCCGCTTGATGAGCAAGAGCGTTTAGCGGGCATTGCCGTCGATGCGGTATTCGACAGCGTCTCGGTCGCGACAACTTTTAAAGGCAAGCTGAAAGAAGCCGGCGTGATATTCTGCCCGATTTCCGAAGCAATACGCGATTATCCCGAGCTGATCAAGGAATACCTGGGTTCGGTCGTCCCGCCCGGCGATAACTTTTTTGCAGCCCTGAATTCGGCCGTGTTTACCGACGGCTCGTTTGTCTACATTCCCAAGGGCGTGCGCTGCCCGATGGAATTATCGACTTATTTCCGTATCAACGCCGCCAATACCGGACAGTTTGAACGCACATTGATTATTGCCGATGAAGGCAGTCATGTGTCGTATCTTGAAGGCTGCACGGCGCCGATGCGCGATGAAAACCAGCTCCACGCCGCCGTCGTCGAGCTGGTCGCGATGAAAAATGCGACGATCAAATACTCGACCGTGCAAAACTGGTACCCCGGCGATAAGGAGGGTAAAGGCGGTATTTACAATTTCGTCACGAAACGCGCCGAATGCCGCGGCGACAATGCGAAAGTCTCATGGACACAGGTGGAAACGGGTTCGGCGATTACCTGGAAATACCCTAGTTGCGTGCTGAAGGGCGATAATTCGATCGGCGAGTTTTACTCGGTAGCGGTCACGAACAACTACCAACAAGCCGACACCGGCACCAAAATGATCCATATCGGCAAGAACACCCGCAGCACCATCGTCTCGAAAGGCATCTCGGCAGGCAAAGCGCAGAACACTTATCGCGGCTTGGTCAAGGTGCTGAAATCCGCCGAAAATGCCCGCAACTACACGCAATGCGACTCGCTATTGGTCGGTGACCGTTGCGGCGCCCATACGTTTCCGTATGTGGAAGTTAAACAACCGTCCGCGCAAGTCGAGCACGAAGCCACCACGTCGAAAATCAGCGAGGACCAGTTGTTTTTCTGCCAGCAACGCGGGCTGTCGGCCGAGGACGCCGTGTCGATGATCGTTAACGGATTTTGCAAGGAAGTGTTCAGGGAATTGCCGATGGAGTTCGCCGTCGAGGCGCAGGCCTTGTTGGGCTTGAGTTTGGAAGGGTCGGTGGGTTAACCAACGCATGATTTCCTATGATGACAATAAACGCCAAATCAATTTGCAAAAGCATGGGATTGATTTAGCGGAATGTGTCAGCATCTTTGATCACCCGATGATTACCAAAGAAGACGCGCGTGAAAACTATGGCGAACAGCGCTTACAAAGTTTAGGATTATTGAATTCCGTTGTCGTTTTTATGGTTTGGATTGATAAGGTCGACCATCCGCATTTAATGTCAGTCCGCAAGGCTTAAACATGAGCAAAAATACTACTACGCCAACATTGGCTACTGAAGAGCCGCCTTATAATCCTGATGATCTTGATTCAGTAGAAAATTTTTGGGAAGGTGCCCGTATTGAACATCAAGGCAAAGCCATTGGTGTTAGCCGTCGTATAAAAGAATGTGAATCAGCAAAAGTGCAAGTTACCTTGACCTTATCGCCGCGTGTGGTCGATTTTTTTAAAAACACAGGCAAAGACTGGCAAACGCAAATGGATCAGGCATTGATTGAGTATATTGAAACGCATCATGCTTAATATGAAAACAGACAATGAGATTATTCAAGTGGAGTTTGACAGTATTTTTTCTAGCTTAGGCATGGTGGAAGCCGAACGCTTTCATGCTGATAAAACGCGACCAATTTGATTACACAAAATGGCAAACGCAATTGTGGGGGCAGGAGTCTGTTGAATCGTTATCCGCCAAGGCACAGCAGGCATGGGATAAGGATATTCAGTAATTTAAGTGGTGATTATATTTATATGAAATGTTGGGATTTTACTTCATCCCAGCCTATGTTACTTGAGTTTGGAAGGTTGATATGTTGGTGTCTAAATAAGTCGTTGGGCATAACTTTTGGTACACTCTCAGCACATAACATATTGAAAATAAAGACTCTAACGCACGAAAAATTTTACCTGATTACTTATTAATTATGGATATTATCAAAAAATTAGATTTTCATCGTGGTCGCAGTGAACAATTGCTGTGTGATTATTACGTCCAACTGCGATTAGAGCTTTCTAAAAATGTAATCAATAAAAAGATTGTATATCTTGATACTAAGTTTTGGATTTTACTTCGTAATGGATTTTTATATCCTGAAAAAAATATATTTGCTGTCGAATTGCTAAAGCTTTCAGAATCTTTATTTGAAAATGGAAAGTGTATTTTTCCTATCAGTGAAGATGTGTTTATGGAAGTGATGAAACAGACTGATTCTAAAACACTTAAAGCAACAGTCAATTTAATTGATAAATTATCCAACGGAATTACTTTACTGAATTTTGATGAAAGATTTAATGTAGAGGTATTAAATTTCTGGTATTCAAACACGGGTAGACATGTTTACGAAACAAAAAAACTTGTCTGGTCAAAACTTGCTTATAACGCTGGTTTTTATAGTTTTTTACATCCTGATTTAACGGAAAAGGGAAATTTAGTATTGCAAAAAGCGCATATAGAACATTTATGGAATATGTCATTGCTACAGTTCATCGAAAAAATACAAAGCAATTCACCAAATATCGATTTTAGTCAGCTATTTAATATGACTTATGCTGATATGCTGAATGAGGGGAAGTTTTCACATCAAGGTGAAGCAAACAATTTTGAACGGATGTTTATAAATGAAGTTGCTGGGATGGTTGATGTTTACAAGGAAGATTTGGCAGATATGATGGAATTTATTTGTGACAAAGAAGCAAAAGAAAAAGGAATAATTGTTTCTGAACAGGAAATAAAAAAATGTCGGGACGAAACTGTACGATTAATGCGGGACGCTATCACTAATATCTTTCGCTTTAATAAAGCAGGTAAAACAATGCCAACAATTCATATACTTTCTGCACTTTATGCTGCTGTCATATGGGATAAACAACAGAGATTCCAAGATAATGATTTTTATGATTTTAGACATGCAACGGCAGCATTGCCATATTGTGACTATTTTTTTACTGAAAAACGATTAGCCCATTTATTAACGCAAAATTTATTAGGTCTCGATAAGTTTTATCAATGTACCGTTAAATCAAAAGAAAAAGAGGCTATTTCATATCTTCAAGAATTGGAAGTTAACCCTTAGGCAAAAGGAGTTGGGCAAACGATAAAGTTGTTTGAACACCATACGCGACTAAATTTTGATTTATAGAATAAAGAGTTATAAATGTGATTGATGACAAAATTGCTTCGCTAATTACTCAAGCTACTCCAGACGAGTTGAATAAAATAAGAATATTTAAAAGTCGGACAGAAAAATTGTTGAGCAATAGCTTAATTCAAGATGGTTTCGATTGGAGTATTGGTTTACAGATAGACCAGCAAGGGCCTTCCTTTTCTTTTCAGTTACCTTCTGATGAAGCCGTTGATTCACTACTAATGAGGTTTAGGCATTTTTGGCTACAAAGTGAGCCGTGCAATATTATTGTTATTCTAAATATTATTAGTCGATATGTTCCTGATACTAGAGGCATTTCCGAATCTCTTAAGGAGTCTTGGAGAATGGGAATGCTCCACTCAACTAATATCATAATTGATGATGTTCCATTAAAGACTGAAAAATTGATTGATATTTGGCTTAATGCTGAATTTTTCCATAATGACCAAAATAAAAAGAAAACCGAGTTAGATAACTTAATCGATAAAATTGATTTTTATTCACCTGGTTTTGCCAAGTTTTTGTTAGTTGGTTCAGTCCGTGAACGCCGTAATGTGATTTTTGAAGTACATAAATTGCTAACAAAAGTACAGTAATTCTAAATTTTTACTGCCAATTAGTGAAAAACGCTGGACTTACTTGTGCCAGCACAACCTACACACAATTTTATAGGTTAAGCAATGCATAACAAATACACCGCAGTAATAAAACAAGATGGCAACTGGTGGCTAGGTTGGATTGAAGAAATCCCCGGTGTGAATTGCCAAGAAGCCAGTCATGATGAATTAATCGAAAGCCTAAAAATCACCTTGCAAGAAGCCTTGGCGTTTAACCGCGAAGAAGCGTTATTGAACGCTGGCGTACATTATCAAGAAGAATTGATTGCCTTGTGAAACGTTCGGAACTGATCCGGTATTTGACGGCACAAGGGTGTGAGTTATTGCGCGAAGGTGGGCGACATTCATGGTGGCACAATCCCGAACTGAACAAACGTTCGGCTATTCCGCGACACTCATGAAGTTAAAGATATTTTGGCTAATAAAATTTGTAAAGATTTAGGCGTAAAACCAATTAAATAAATTCTTGTAATAACAACCATGTAGGGTGGGCAATCCTTTTCTTCCCACTACTTTTATCGGTAAATGCTGGGAAAACAATTAAGCCATTTGCCCACACTATTTTTAGTTAACAATACATAGGATTACAACCATGACCACCATAGTCCTAGACGATGACCTAATGAACCAAGTTGTGCAAATTGCCAACTACCCAACGCCCCAAGAGGCGGTTGCGGCTATTTTGTTCGACTATGTGCAAACCCATCAATCCCAAAAAACGCCATTCGATAAATTGCGTGTTGATGTGGGTTTAACTAACGAAGAGGTTGATGAATTATTTAGCCGTAATAAGGACATGGGCAGAACTATTGAGTTATGAGTTATTTGCTCGATACCTGCATCCTATCTGAATGCGTTAAGAAAAAGCCTGATGGCAATGTCAGCCGTTGGTTTAATCAGCAGCAACCATCGCAGTTATTTTTAAGTGCCATTAGTATTGCTGAAATCAAAAAAGGCATTTACAAAATCAAAGTTACTCAGCCGGAAAGGGCGTTGATTTTGCAGAATTGGCTTAACACGGTTGAAGCCGAATTCTCGCTACACATTTTGCCGATTAGCGTTGATGTGTTGGAACACTGGGCGCAATTATCGGCACGAACTGAAAATAACGGCAATAAATTAGCCATGATGGATAGCCTGATTGCGGCAACGGCGCTTTGTTACGATTTAAAAATGGTAACGCGAAATGTTGATGATTTTAAATCCTGTGGACTTGAGTTAATCAACCCTTTTTCAGGGCATGAATAGTGAGAATCTTATGAACTGGCAAGAAGTCTGCTCCAACCCCAATTTAAAAAACCTGCCTTTCAAAATAGAACTGAACGAATATGGGCAAATCGTTATGAGTCCGATGAAGGTATTGCATTCCTTATTGCAAGGGGAAATTGAACGCTTGTTGTTACGCTACGCCACAGGCGGCAAAGTATTTCCCGAATGCGCCATTTTTACCCCTAAAGGCACGAAAGTCGCCGATGTGGTTTGGGCGTCTGATACACGTTTGCAAATCATCAAACACGAGGCCGAGTGTTCAATTGCACCGGAAATTTGTATCGAAGTGTTGTCCGACAGCAATACCGAACGGGAAATGATGGCGAAGAAAAAGCTTTATTTTGGTCAAGGGGCCGAGGAGTTTTGGCTGTGCGACCAACAAGGGGCTATGCGGTTTTTTAATGCCGATACTGAATTGGCGCATTCGCAAATGTTACCGGATTTTCCGGTGCGAGTTGATGTTTAGATATGCCCCAACCCGCAGTAATGTTGGTTCTACCTTTTGGGCATAAAATCTGGCGAAAAGAAGACCAAACAATGAAAAGGAAAAGTTAATGAACCCACAACTTGTCAATGAAATAAACCAATTGCCACCCGAGGCTCAACGCGAGGTGGCTGATTTTGCGGCCTTTCTAACTGCTCGTTATCAAGCCGCCAATCGACTTTTACCGCCAATAACTACAGGTGATAGATCAGTTGACCCTGATGAATTGTTTGGTCTTTGGAAAGATGAGCCAAGGACTTTAGATGCGATTAGAAAAGACGCTTGGCAACGGTCTTAAGGTTGATAACGTGGTTTTATGCGATACCAATATTTTTATCCATGCGTTCAACGGGCATCCATCGACTATCAAACAGTTAAAGCATATTGGGTTAAATAATATCCTTTTGTCTTCGATTGCGGTGATGGAGCTTCATCAAGGCATGGGCAATAAGCAGGAGTTGGCAATTATGCGGAGGAAATTAAATTTCTATGATTTGATTCAAATAGATAGGCTTATTTCTGAAAAAGCGATTGAGTTGATTGCCGGGTTTAAACTTAGCCACGGTTTACAAATCCCTGACGCGTTGATCGCGGCAACGGCAGTCAGTTACGATCTCCCGCTTTTTACCTATAACTTAAAAGATTTCGGTTTTATTCCCACAATTAAAATTTATGATGCTCAGTATTAAAGACTTAACCGTCAACGTAAACGATAAACAAATCCTCAAAGGCATCAACCTTGAGGTCAAGGCGGGCGAAATCCACGCGATCATGGGACCTAACGGTTCCGGTAAAAGCACCTTGTCGCATGTGTTGTCCGGCAAGGCCGGTTACGATGTGACAGGCGGGACGGCGACTTACCAAGGCAAGGATTTGCTGGCGATGGACCCGGAAATCCGGGCGCGCGAAGGCGTGTTCCTGGCCTTCCAGTACCCGGTGGAAATCCCCGGCGTCAGCAATGTGTATTTATTAAAAGCGGCTCTTAACGCGGTGCGCAAGCATAACGGCCTCGATGAAGTCGATGCGATGGATTTTTTGACCTTGGTCAAAAGCAAGGTGAAGGCGCTGGAGATGGACGAGAAATTCCTGTACCGCGCCGTCAACGAGGGCTTTTCCGGCGGCGAGAAAAAACGCAATGAAATCCTGCAAATGGCGATATTGGAACCGAAGTTATGCATACTCGATGAAACCGATTCGGGCCTCGACATCGATGCGCTGAAAATCGTTGCCGATGGCGTCAATTCCTTACGTTCGCAGGAGCGCTCGTTCATCATGGTCACGCATTACCAGCGTTTGCTCGATTACATCAAACCGGATTTTGTCCATGTTCTCGCGCATGGGCAAATCATCAAATCCGGCGGGCCGGAGTTGGCCTTGGAACTGGAGGAAAAAGGCTACGGTTGGCTTGAAGACGCACAGGTGGGCGCGTGATGAATAGCGCAGTCCATCCGTATATCTCCGAATATTCCGAGCTCGCATCCGCTTTGCCTGGGCAGTCGTTGCCGTGGTTGCAGCAGTTAAGGCGCGATGCGCTCGATGCGTTTTCGGTAAAAGGCTTCCCGTCGCCGCGTGAAGAAGAATGGCGTTATACGTCTGTTTCTGCGCTTGAAAAAAAACGTTTTGCACCGGCTGTTGCATTGCCGCAGCCGGCCATCGATATCGGCAGTTTGAAGTCTTGGCAATTGAACGATGCCTGGTCCATTGTTTTACTGGACGGCCGTTTTTCCGCCGAATTATCGGTTTTAGACGGTTTGCCGGATAGGGTCAGCGTGATGAGCATCGCCGACGCGTTGGCGAAACAGCCGGAAAAACTGCAAAATTATTTAGGCAAGGCCGTAAGCCATGCCGAGCACGGTTTTATTGCGTTTAATACCGCCTGGTTTAGCGGCGGCGTATGGATAGAGGTTTCCGCCCAACAGGTATTGGATAAGCCGATACAAATCCTGCATTTCGCCACGCAAGCGGAGAGCCTGGTGACGACGCGCACGGTCATTGTGGTCGAGGCACAGGCCGAAGCCAGCGTGATTGAAACCTTTGCCGGCTTGGATAATGCCTATTTGTCGGCGGCGGTTAGTGAAGTGTTTGTCGCTGCGAATGCTGGCCTGACCTTGTACAAAACACAATGCGAATCCGACAAAGCCTATCATTTCGGCGGCGCATACATTAAACAGGCCAACGATGCCCGGTTGACGCATCATAATTTTGCCTTTGGCGGCTTGCTGGCGCGGTCGGATATTCATACGGATTTGGATCAAGGTTCCGAGTGCGAATTGAACGGCCTGTATCTGGGCGGTAAACGCCGGCATATCGATAACCACACCCGCATCAACCATTTAAAGCCGAATGCGACGAGCCGCGAGCTTTACAAGGGCGTACTGGATGACCGCGCCAGGGGCGTTTTCCAGGGCCGGGTCATTGTCGCTGAAGATGCGCAAAAAACCGATTCGCAAATGAATAACCGCAACCTGTTGTTATCGGCCGATGCTGAAGCCGATACCAAGCCGCAACTGGAGATTTACGCCGATGACGTCAAATGCGGGCATGGCGTGACGGTCGGGCAACTGGATGAAAAATCGGTGTTTTACCTGCAATCGCGTTGCGTCGATGAAGACACCGCGCGCAATATGCTGACGTTTGCGTTTGCCAATGAAATGGTCGATAAAATCAAGATCAAAGGATTGCATGATCTGGTGTTGGCGCAGGTTTTGGCTCGTTTTCCGCAGTCAGGTATTAACCAGGATTGGTTATAAAATAGCGGAAACCTGGATGCTGATGTCCGGTAATTGCGATAAGGTCACGGAATCGCCGGCCTGTAAGGTGTTTTTCTCGGCATATACCTCGCCGCGAGGCTTGCGGTAAACTTCCAGACACTGATCATTCAGGTTCAATAGCCAGTATTCAGGAACGCCGTGCAGCGCGTACAAACGCAATTTTTCGGTTTGGTCGAATTTTAGCGAGGTGTCGGCCACTTCAATCAGCAACAGCACATCTTCGGCGATGGGGTGGCGGGAAGAATAAAAATCGTCATTTGGTTTTAACAGCATGAAATCCGGTTCCGGTTCCGACAAATCACCGAGTTGGAGCGGGTTTTGTGCGTTTATTAATGCCTTGTCAGCAATCCGTGGTGCAAAAAAATTAAGCAAACGAATGACGTGGCCTGCATGATTAAAACCTATTGGCGCCATATCTAAAATTTCTCCGTGAATCAGTTCCACACGGCTTCCGGGCGGAAAAATATTAGCCTCGCCCAATCTGCGCCATTCATCAAGGTGGGTTAAATGTTTTGTAGGATTAACAGTAGCCATAAGCGCGATCAAACCCAATTAAAATCAAAAGCAAATATAATGTGCTATTAGTTTACACGCAACACCAAAGAATATTAACAGACGTATCATGACAAACTTTCCTGTAGCAAAAATACGCGCCGATTTCCCCATCTTAGCGGAAAAAATCCGCAACAAGCCGTTAGTGTATCTCGACAACGCCGCCAGTTGCCAAAAGCCCAATGCCGTCATCGACAGTATCAGTAACTTGTATCGCCACGATTACGCCAATATCCATCGCGGTGTACATACCTTAAGCGTGCGCTCTACCGAAAAATTTGAAGCGGCGCGGGATAAAGTCAAAGATTTCATCAATGCCGCCGGCAGTAAAGAAATAGTTTTTGTCCGCGGTGCGACCGAAGCGATTAACCTCATCGCCCAAACCTACGGCAAGGCAAATATCAAAGCGGGCGATGAAATCATCATCACCGCGATGGAGCATCATTCCAATATCGTGCCGTGGCAAATGCTCTGCGAACAAACCGGTGCGGTGCTGAAAGTCGCGCCGATGAACGTCCAAGGCGAATTAATCTACGACGCATTCGAGGCCTTATTAAATGATAAAACCCGCTTGCTTGCTGTCGCCCACATGTCCAACGCATTGGGTACTATCAATCCCGTGCAAAAAATTATCGCTGCCGCCCATGCTAAAGGTATTCCCGTCATGCTGGACGGCGCGCAGGCGATTCCGCACATGCCCGTCGATGTGCAAGCCCTGGATTGCGATTTTTATGTGTTTTCAGGCCATAAGTTGTATGGGCCTTCCGGCATCGGCGTGTTATACGGCAAGCAAGCCCTGCTCGAAGCCATGCCTGCGTACCAGGGCGGCGGCGATATGATTAGAACCGTCACCTTTGAAAAAAGCACTTACGCCAGATTGCCGCATAAATTTGAAGCCGGCACGCCGGCCATTGCCGATGTGGTCGGCTTGGGCGCGGCTATCGATTACCTGAATGAAGTCGGCATGGAGGCGATTGCCGCGTATGAAGCACAATTGCTGGATTATGCGACCGAACAGGCCAGGCAAATAAAAGGCTTGCGGATTATCGGCGAAGCGGCGGAGAAAGGCGCGATTTTGTCTTTCGTGTTGGAGCGTATCCATCCGCATGATATAGGCACGATGCTGGACAGCTTAGGGATAGCGATCAGGGCAGGGCATCATTGCGCGATGCCGGTGATGGATTTTTACCATGTTCCGGCGACGGCTAGGGCTTCGTTTGCGATGTACAACACGATGGAAGAGGTTGATGTGTTGATGAGTGGGATTAGAGGGTTGATTGAGGCGTTTGGGTGATTTTAATGGTACGAATAACGAGTTGATTTGATAAGCATTATCGGAAATTATGCATCATTGATTAGATTTTTAGGGTATTAAATGTATATCTGCTCCACTAAAATATAAACATAGGTTCAGTAAATGGGACGTGAAGGACAGTGGTTTAATCAAACTGTAGATGAACCCATCGACGTTGAAAATTGGAAAATGGATGATGAATTTCCAGTTTATCCTGAGGGAGCAAGAGACAAAACCTTATTCAATAGCCCAATAAGTTTGCAGTATAAGTTTCTTATTTCTAACCATCGTTATTTATATAAATACTGTCTTTATGAACTTTCTCCTTTAGATAAACCGCCGCGCCATCCAGACCAATTTTGGACTGAAATTATTGCCTACCAGATTGGATGTTTGTTGGGTGTTCCTGTGCCACCCGCATTTGTTGGATTTAATGAAAGAGACAAAACTTGTGGTGCATTGATTGAGTGGTTTTTGGATTACCCTGGACAAAGCGAAGAAGAGCGCCTTGTACCTGGTGGCGACATTATGGTGAATCTCATTCCCAGCTATGAAAGAAAAAAAGGACAACAACACGCGATGCTCAACTTTTAAATTTCAACCAAAGCCTCAAAAAGCAAAGTGGGTTTGCCAAGCAACTTTCCCAAGAAACAGCCCATCGTATGGGCAAGCAGTTTACGGATAAAGCGGTTAGCCAAATGCCAACTGTCGCGAGCTCGGACTTTTTCGATATGAAAACGCTCGGTCAATTGCCCGATGACGGTCTCCACTAGGCGTCTTCTCGACAGCAGTTTATCGACCCATGCCTTTGGCCTTAAATCCTGCATGTTTTTCCGTAAAGGTGTCTGCAAATCAATGCCTTGCTCGGCGAGTTCTTGCTTTAGGCTAGGGCGAATGTAGCCTTTGTCCCCAATTAGCAACCCGTGCAAGCCGACAACCATTTCCGGCAGTACATCTCGCTCGTCAACGTTGGCGGCAGCCAGGGTATAGCCACAGATGATGCCTTCAAAGCTGACTAGCACATGGCCTTCAAAGCCATAATAGTTCTCATCCTTCGCCGCGCAATAGCTAAATCCTGCCTCGCCCTTGAAACAACGACTGCCGGATGCTCGGGCATACTTGCAGATCGGC
>Ga0172373_10005541_pt1 | contig 17251 bp, 17 predicted proteins | sample Lak10m_2_FD_114546 | JGI IMG/M metagenome (GOLD analysis project Ga0172373, IMG submission 114546) | Freshwater microbial communities from Kabuno Bay, South-Kivu, Congo - kab_092012_10m | ecosystem: Environmental > Aquatic > Freshwater > Lake | place: Democratic Republic of the Congo...
GGGATAATGGGGATTGTCGGCGGGGTTTCAAGCCCCGCAGATGGAATGACCGCTCAGCGTTCAGCGCCGAGCGCGAGCGCACGCTCCCGGCGTCTGGCCAGCGCCGCATGCGGGCAGGCCGGCTCACTGGCCGTACCAGGCCAGCCCGACGCATGCCGTTCAACCAGGCGAGCGAGGGCCGAAATGAACTCTGCTGAATCGTTGAGGCAGCCGAGATATCGGTAGTCCGTACCGCCGGCAGCCATGAAGGTTTCGCGGCCCTCGATTGCGATTTCCTCGAGAGTTTCCAGGCAGTCGGACACAAACCCCGGGCAGACCACATCGACCCGACCGGTTTTTTTCGCGCCGAGCTCTTCGAGCGTGCGATCGGTGTAGGGCTGCAGCCACTCGGCCTTGCCGAACCGGGATTGAAACGTGATCCGAACCTGCTCCGGCGAAAGCTGCAGGCGCTCTGCGAGAAGGCGTCCGGTGACCAGGCACTCGCAGTGATAGGGGTCTCCCATGAGCAGCGATCGCCGCGGAACGCCATGAAAGCTCATCAGCAGCACATCGGGCTTACCCTCGCGGGCCCAGTAGGCCTCGACATGCCGGGCAAGCGCTTCGATGTAGGGGCCATAGTCATGGAAGTTGCGAATCGTCCGCAGTTCAGGCTGATTTCGCCAGCCCGAAAGCTCGGCGAACACCGCGTCAAACGCGGTGGCTGTCGTGGAAGCGGCATATTGCGGATAGAGCGGCAACACCAGAAGCCGGGTGATGTTCCGTTCGCGCAGGTCTCTCATCACCTGGGCGATCGAGGGCCGGCCATAGCGCATGGCCCAGGCCACCTCGATCGAGTGCCCCCGGGCCTCAAGCGCCTGCCCGAGCCTGCGTGCCTGATTGGCCGTGTGGACCGCCAGGGGCGAGCCCTCATCGGTCCAGATGGTGGCGTATTTTTCGGCAGAACGCGCCGGACGAACGTTGAGGATGATGCCGTTGAGAATCAATGCCCACACCAGCTTCGGGATTTCCACCACCCTGGGGTCGGACAGAAACTCGCGAAGGTAGCGGCGGACGGCACTGGTCTCAGGCGCGTCAGGCGTGCCAAGTTGCACCAGCAGCACCGCAGTGCGCTCGGGCATGGCATGTTCGAAGGCGTTCGCGGCGCTGTACCGGGCCATGAAAAAACCGCTGAAGTTGGGGATGAGGCGCCACTATACGTGGTGCGTGAGCGCGCTCGAGACTAGCTTTGCGGTGATGTCAACAATTGGGATGACGCGCTCATAGGCCATGCGCGTGGGCCCGATCACGCCCAGCGTGCCAACAATCCGGCCATCGACGCTGTAGGGCGCCACCACCACGCTCAGCTCATCCATGGGAACGAGCTGGGATTCCCCGCCGATGAAGATCTGCACGCCCTGCGCCCGGCTGGACGAGTCGAGCAGCTCGAGGAGCCGGGTGCGCTGCTCAAAGAGATCAAAGAGCTGCCTCAGCCTGTCCATGCTGTCGGACAGGTCGGCAACGCCCAGAAGATTGCGCTGACCGGAAATCACCACCGGCTGATTGTCTTCAGCAAGCGCCTGCTCGCTCGCCGTGATGGCGCTGGTCATCAGGCCGGTGATGTCGTCGCGGAGCGAGCTCAGCTCGCCCCGGAGGTTGAGACGGATGGCCTCGAGTTCCCGGCCGGCGAAGTGCGCGTTCAGATAGTTGGACGCTTCGATGAGCTGGGTCGAGGAGTAGTCGCGTTCGGTGGCGAGGATGCGGTTCTGCACATCACCCTCGGGGGTGACGATGATCAGCAGAATACGGCGCTCGGAAAGCCGGAGAAACTCCACCTGACGAAACAGCGAAGTGCGACGCGGGGTCATCACCACACCCGCAAAGTGGGAGAGGCTGGAGAGGAGCGAGGCCGCGGTACTCAACACCCGCTGCGGCTCATCGGCGCGAATGCCGCCCTCGATCTGGGCGGTTTCACCCAATTCGAGAGGCTGCACCTTCAGCAGCGTGTCAACAAAAATCCGGTATCCCCTGGGCGTGGGCACTCGCCCGGCTGACGTATGAGGACTGTGGATCAGCCCGAGTTCCTCGAGGTCGGCCATGACGTTGCGGATGGTGGCCGGCGACAGGTCAATGCCCGACTGTCTGGACAGCGTGCGCGACCCCACGGGCTGGCCATCCGCAATGTAGCGTTCGACCAGCGCCTTCAGAAGTGTTTGAGCGCGTTTATCAAGCATCGGTTTATTTTAGGCGGAAAGGCGCGGCCGCGAGAAGCACCCCATCCGGGATGGGCGCCTCAATGCCGTAATCCCGGGCTGCACGCAAGCGGCACACCCCACACCGGGCCTAGGCATGGTGCCGGCCGCATGCCGCCACGCGCCTCACGGGCTTATGCTCTAATCGGCGCCATGAGCACCCCGTTCACCAAAGTTGCCCTGTTCGGCAGGTTCCAGACCCCATCGGTCGGAGACTCCGTGCGCGACATCGCAGCCTTCCTCGCCGAGCGTGGCATCGATGTCCTGCTCGACCAGAGCACCGCCAATTCGATCGGGCCCGGCAACTGGCAGGTGCTCAGTACCGAACAAATCGGTCATCAGGCCAATCTCGCCATCGCGGTCGGTGGTGACGGCACCATGCTGGGCGTGGCGCGCCTGCTTGCGCCCTTCGGCATTCCGGTGGTCGGCATCAATCACGGCCGCCTCGGGTTCATCACCGACATTGCGCTGGCCAGCTGGCGGCCAGCGCTGGGCACCATCCTCGACGGCGACTTCTATTCCGAGGAGCGCTCCCTCCTCGCCTCGAGGGTGCAGCGCGACGGCGAAACCGTCTGGCGCGAGCTGTCACTCAACGACGTGGTGGTCAGCCGATCTTCACGCAGCGGCATGATAGAGCTTCAGGTAGAGGTCGACGGCCTCTACATGTACACCCAGCGCGGCGACGGCCTGATCGTGGCCACCCCCACGGGTTCCACCGCCTACGCGCTGTCTGCCAATGGGCCCATCCTGCATCCGCTTCTGCAGGGTCTGGTGCTGGTGCCGGTTGCACCGCAAACCCTCTCCAACCGACCGATTGCACTACCCGACAATGTCGCCATCGTTGTGCGCGTGGTGGGTGGGCGCGAGCCCCGGGTGGCCTGCGACATGCAGGTCTTCACCGATCTTCAGATTGGCGATGACATCCATATTGAACGCGCCCCGTTCACCACCCGCTTTCTGCATCCGCCTGGCTACAGCTACTTCGCCACCCTGCGCGGCAAGCTCAACTGGCAGGAGCTCCCCAGCTCGCTCCAGCGCCCGGGCGAGGCCGATTAGGTCGCTGGCAGGCTGTCCACACCATGCTGCTGTCGCTGCATCTGCGCGATTTCGTCATTGTCGACTCGGCCGATATCGAGTTTGGCGCGGGCTTTACCGCGCTCACCGGAGAAACCGGCGCGGGTAAATCCATCCTGCTCGATGCCCTGGGTCTGGCACTGGGCGCCCGGGGTGATGCGGGCGTGGTTCGTGACACCCGTCCGCGCGCCGACATCAGTGCCCGCTTCGCGAGCCATGCAGGGCTGGACGCCTGGCTTGCCGAACGCGATCTCACGGGCGACCCGGGGGAGCTGCTGCTGCGGCGAATCGTCGAAGCCGATGGGCGGTCGCGCGCGCTGATCAACGGTCAACCTGCTACGGTTTCCCTGCTCCGCGAGGTTGGCGAACAGCTGGTCGATGTTCACGGACAGCATGCCGCACAGTCGCTACTGCGCGCGGGCGCACAGCGCGACTTGCTCGATTCATTCGGCGCACTGCAAAGCAGCGTGTCCGCGGTGGGCGTGCTGTTTGAAAGGTGGCAGTCGATCGAGCGCGAACTCGCGGCCGCGCGCGCCGGTGGCCGCGAGCTCGCAATTGAGCGAGAGCGACTGCAGTGGCAGATCGCGGAACTCGAGCCACTCGGCCTCGCCGAAGGCGACTGGGACGCACTCAATGCAGAGCAGAAGCGGCTATCGCATGCGGCTTCGCTCCTCGCCGACACCCTCGGGGCGGCCGAGGCGCTGCAGGATGGCGACGCCCCGATCTCCGGCCAGCTGGAAGCCGTTTTCGCCCGAGTGCAGGCGCTGCAGTCGCTTGATGAGCGACTGCGTGAGCCCCTTGAGTTACTGGAAAGCGCGCGAATCCAGATCGAGGAGGCGGCGTCGGCGCTCGCCGCCTACTCGCGCCGCGTCGACCTCGACCCGGCTCGCCTCGAGGAGGTTGAAGCGCGCATCGGTGCAGCATTCTCGGTCGCACGCAAACTGAAGCTTGCGCCCGAGTCGCTCGCGGGCGAGCTCCTCCTCATGCAGAGCCGCCTGGCCGAACTCGAGCGTGCACAGGATCTGGACGGTCTGGAACGCCGTGCTGCCGAGGGGCGTGCCCATTTCGACAAGGCGGCGGCAGCCCTGTCATCCGAGCGCCGCAAGGCCGCACGAAAGCTCGCCGACGGCGTCTGCCGGCTCCTCGGCGAACTTGGCATGGGGGGCACGCGGCTGGAGGTCGCCGTCGAATCCAGCGCGCCTTCGGCAGCTGGCATCGACGCTATCGAATTCCGTATCGCCGGGCATGCGGCAGGCACTGCGCGGCCGCTCGCCAAAGTGGCCTCGGGCGGTGAACTCTCTCGAATCGGGCTTGCCATTGCGGTACTGGCTGCGCAGAGCAACCCCGTCCCTACGCTGATCTTTGACGAGGCCGACGCCGGTGTGGGTGGCGCAGTCGCAGAAGTCATCGGCAATCTCATGCGAAAGCTGGGCGCGAGCTGCCAGGTGCTTTGCGTCACCCATCTGCCGCAGGTTGCAGCGCGCTCACACCAGCAGCTGCGCGTCAGCCGCGAGCAGCAGGCAGGTGGCGTGCTGAGCAGGGTTCAGCTGCTTGCCCGAAACGAACGCGTTGAGGAAATCGCGCGCATGCTGGGTGGGGTTGAAATCACCGCCACCACACGCAAGCACGCGCGCGAGATGCTCGCCTCGCAGTCAGACTGATCGCTCCGGGCTAGGTCCTGAACCACTCGGGCGCGGGCAGCTCATTGAACACCCTTCTCAGGCCCTGGCTCCAGCCGTTTCGCAGGGCGCCGAAGTAGGCATCGCTTGAATCAATCCGATGCCGGAACGACACCGCGAGCGCATCCCGACGCACCATGGCCAGATCAATCGGCAGACCCACGGAAAGATTGCTTCGCATGGTTGAATCAAACGACACCAGCGCGCACTTGAGCGCCTCATCCAGGCCAGTGCTGGTTCCCACCACACGATCGATGATGGGTTTGCCGTACTTGCTCTCACCAATCTGAAAGAACGGCGTATCAGCGCTGGTTTCAATACAGTTGCCCTGGGGGTACACAAGAAAGAGCCGCGGCGGCTCTCCCGCAATCTGGCCCCCCACCAGAAACATCGCACTGAAATCGACACTGCTCTGATCGGGCCCACCGCCCGACTGCATGCGGATCACGGAGCGCAGCTCCTCGCCCACCAGGCGGGCGGCATCGAACATGGAATCCACCCCCATCAAACCGCCACTGGGCTGCGCCTGCGCGTGCATCTTTCCAAGGCGACTCACTACACTCTGAGTGGTGGCCAGATTGCCTGAATTGAGCAGCACGATCACCCGATCGCCAGGCCGCTCGAAGACACTCATCTTGCTGAATGTGGAGACGTGATCGAGCCCGGCATTGGTGCGCGAATCGGAGGCAAACAGCAATCCCTCGTCAAGAGACATCGCAACGCAATAGGTCATGGGTCGAGTACCTTTACAGTGACATGCACGGAGAGCTGCTCATCGCCGCCCCCCGCCCGAACGCCGCGCACCGGACAGGCGTCAAGGTAATCGCGCCCGGTTGCGAGCCGCAAATATCCCGTCTCATCCGCGCGACGATTGCTGACATCAAAACTCATCCAGCGCCCGGCCACCCAGGCCTCGGCCCAGGCATGGCTGGTGGCTGGCTGATCACCCACCGGATCCACATAGCCGCTCACGTAGCGGGCCGGCACGCCCAGCGCACGACAGCACGCGATGAAGACATGCGTGTGGTCCTGGCAGACGCCGGCTCCCAGCGAAAAAGACTCCGCCGCGGTGTGGCTCACCAGCGTGCTGCCCGGCCGATAGGGCATGCGCTCGGCGATGGCAAGCATCAGCCGGGTGAGACCGGCCGCCGCATCGCGCGCAATGGCTGCCTGCGCGAGGCCCGCGAATTCCGTGAGTGCAGCATCGGGTGAGGTGAGCGCGGTCGGACGAAGAAATACGAGCGGATTAATCGGTTCCAGAGGTTCTGCAGAAGAACCCACATCGACATCGACCCGCCCCTGGGCGCGGATCCGCAACGACTCGTATTCGGAATCGAGCGTAAGCACGTGGGTGAAGTTACCGAAGGAGTCGATGAAATTCGCAGCGCGCGCGGGCAGGTCCACCCGCCAGTCGAGCACACGCTGGCCCCGACCAGTCAGCGGCTGGAGCCTGAGTATCTGCGTGCTTCGGGCCACCTTGCCCGAATACTGGTACAGCGTCGTATGGTCGACTTCGATCCGCATGGCCCCGAGAGACTACTTCAACTCGAGGTAGGCTGTGTTCAGCGCATCACCGAGACGGACGTTTTCGCGCAGAAATCGCTCCAGAAAACCGTGCAGACCGTAGGCGTACACCTCGTCGAGCACCCCGTAGGCCAGCCTGGAGCGGAGAATGGCCGCGAGCCGGCGCGGAAGTCGACCCGGCTGCTCGGGCAGACCCTGAAGAATTCCATCCACCTGCTCCACGCAGAAACGCAGCGATCGCGGCAGGCGTGCGTCGAATATCAGGAGTTCGGCCACCCGCCGCGCATCGATCGTGTCTCGGTAGGTATCCCGATAGGCTTCGAACGCGCTCACTGAACGCAGCACCGCGCTCAGACTGTAGTAACCCGACAGGCCGTCCTCCTCGGGGCTGACCGACCCGGGTGCCTGCTTCACCGACAGGATGCGCGCGGTATTGTCACCCCGCTCGATGAAGGTGCCGAGCCGGATGAAAAGGTAGGGCTGATCCTGGCGAAGCGTCGCACCAGTGATGCCGCGGAACATGTGGCTGCGTTCCTTCACCCAGTCAAAAAAAGACGAATCCACCGAACTGCCCGCAGCCCGATAGCGCTGGATCTGCAGCCATGTGTCGTTGATGTTTTCCCACATCTCGGATGTGATGGAACCGCGGACCGACCGAGCGTTCTCGCGGGCAGTTTGCAGACAGTTGAAGATGCTCGACGGGTTTGAGGTGTTCCAGGCGAGAAAGCGGGCTACTTCATCGGGAGAGGGCGAACCACCACCAGCACGGAATTCGGCGAGGGTGTCGGTAATGACCAGAGGTTCGATCGCAGAGCGCGGATCACCGGAGCGGCCCGCGAGAAGCGCAAGCGACTGACCGACATCCAGGATGCGCGCCATGCTTTCGGCGCGCTCGAGATAGCGCGACATCCAGTACAGGTTGGCGGCGACGCGCGAGAGCATCAGACACCCCCCTCGGGCGTCGACTGCGCGAGCACCCAGGTGTCCTTGGTGCCACCGCCCTGCGACGAATTCACCACCAGAGAGCCGCGGCGGAGCGCCACCCGCGTGAGGCCGCCTGGCACCATTCTCACCTCGCGGCCCACCAGCACGAAGGGACGCAGATCGATATGGCGCGGCGCCACACCTTCCTCGACGAACGTGGGACACGACGAGAGCGAAAGCGTGGGTTGCGCAATGTAATTGGCCGGATTGGCCTGGAGGACTTCCCGAAAGGTCTCGATCTCGGCCTTGCTGCTGGTCGGACCCACCAGCATGCCGTAGCCGCCCGCACCATGAACTTCCTTCACCACCAGTTCAGGCAGATGTGCCAGCACGTGCTCCAGATCGTCGGCCTTGCGGCACTGCCAGGTGGGAACATTGGCGAGCAGTGGCTCCTCGCCCAGGTAGAAACGGATCATCTCGGGGACATAGGGGTAGATGGACTTGTCATCTGCCACCCCGGTGCCGATGGCGTTGGCGATCACCACATGTCCAAGCCGGTAGGCGGCAAACAGCCCTGGCACGCCGAGCATGGAGTCTGGACGGAATGCAAGCGGATCGAGGAAGCTGTCGTCGATGCGGCGGTAAATGACGTCGACCCGCTGCGGGCCAGAGGTCGTCCGCATGTAGACGAAGCCATCCTTCACGAACAGATCCTGTCCCTCGACCAGTTCAATGCCCATCTGCTGGGCGAGGAAGCTGTGTTCGAAATAGGCGCTGTTGAAGCGGCCTGGCGTGAGCAGCACCACCACCGGATCATCGACCAGCGCCGCCGCTCTGAGCGTTCCGAGAAGAAGCGACGGGTAATGCTCAACCGGTTCCACCGCCTGCCTGCGGAACAGTTCGGGAAACAACCGCATCATCATCTTGCGGTTGGACAACATGTAGGACACGCCCGAGGGCACACGCAGATTGTCCTCGAGCACGTAGTAGCGGCCGTCTGAGTGCCTGACGATATCAACGCCCACGATGTGCGCGTAGGTATCGTGCGGCACCTTCACGCCTATCATGGCCACCTGGTACTGGTCATTCACCAGGATCTGCTCGGACGGAATCACACCTGCCCGAAGAATCTCCTGACCGTGATAGATGTCGGCCAGAAAGCGGTTGATGGCAGTCACGCGCTGAGCGAGTCCGCGTTCGAGAAAACGCCACTCATCGGCAGGAATGATTCGGGGCACCACATCAGACGGAATCAGACGTTCGGTTCCGCTGTCATCGCCATAGACGGAAAACGTGATGCCTGTGCGGCGAAAGAGCAGATCAGCTTCCGCGCGCTTGCCCGCCATCCAGTCGGGCGTGCAACCGGCCAGCCAGTCGGCATAACTTCGGTAATGCTCGCGGATGCCGTTCGCGCCATCGAGCATTTCGTCGTGAACGCCCGCGGCGGGACGAACCAGGGTGAGGGCGAAGGCTGGATTCATGTCGAAACCATTGCAAACTCCGTGCCGGGTGGGCCCAGGTGCTGAGCCGCGGGTCAGCCAGCCGCCGGGCGATGTTTGCAATCGGACTTGGTGCAGTGCCCGTACAGGGCGAGCGCATGATCCTGCAGTTGAAACCCGCGCGCCCGGGCAATTTCCATTTGACGCTTCTCGATGTCGGGATCAATGAACTCTTCGACCCGACCACATTGCAAACAGACCAGGTGGTCGTGGTGTTCGCCCTGGTTCAGTTCAAACAGCGCGCGGCCCGATTCGAAGTTGCTGCGTTTCAGCAATCCGGCCTGCTCGAACTGGGTGAGCACGCGATACACGGTGGCAAGCCCAATATCCTGCTTGTGTTCCAGGAGCTCGCGAAAAACGTCTTCCGCGCTCATGTGCCTATGCCTGCCCTGCTGGAAGATTTCCAGAATCTTCAGGCGGGGCGCAGTGGCCTTGAGGCCGGTGCTGCGCAGTTCGGGAGCTTGCTTCATCGGGAATTGACGGCTGGCGGGGCAGAAAACCCAACTGTTTGTATCATAAAGAGCTATTCTCTCGCCCCAAGCCCCCGCCACTCGCCCGGCTCTGCCCGCCGTACCCTGCTATCCCGACTCTGCCATTCAGCCACCCGCCATGCGCCCTATTTCCACTCCCAACACGCTTACGCCATCGGCGGTGGTTTTCACGGTGTGCCTGGCGCTGATCGGCCTGCCGGGCTGTACCTCAAATGACCCCTCGCGAACCGGGCTTTTTGAGCCCTACCGGATTGATCTCCCACAGGGGAACTACGTCACTCAGGCCATGCTTGAGCGCGTACGCGTTGGCATGTCCCCCGAACAGGTCCGAGACGCACTGGGGTCGCCGCTACTTGGCCATGTGTTTCACGCCGATCGCTGGGACTATGTTTTTCGCTTCAAGCACCCCAACGGCTCGTTTGAGCAGCGCAAGGTCACCGTGCGGTTCGGGAACGGTCGGGTCTCAGGCATTGAATCCGATCCCCTTCCTCCGCGCGAAGACCCCGCCGATCCTGCGCTGCCGGGTCTGAAGACTCTGCCTCGCCGCTGAGGTCGGTCGCTCGCGCTTTTCCTGATACCGGAGACTTCCAATGACGATGAAAATTGCCGTTGCGGGCGCAGGCGGCCGGATGGGTCGCATGCTGATCGAAGCGGTACTGGCCGCCGACGACGCCGAACTGGCGGGCGCGCTCGATGTCGAGGGCAGTCCGGTACTGGGACGTGATGCCGCCGACTTCCTTGGCAGGCAATCAGGCGTTCGCATCACCCGCAGCGCCGATGAAGCGCTTGCCCAGGCCACCCACCTGATCGACTTCACCCGCCCGGAGGGCACGCTTGCCTACCTCGCGCATTGCGAGGAGCGAGGGGTGCGCGCAGTCATTGGCACAACGGGTTTTGATGCAGCAGGCAAGGCACGCATCGCTGCCGCGGGAACCCGGATTCCGGTGGTCTTCGCCCCAAACATGAGCGTAGGCGTCAACGTCACCCTCAAACTGCTCGAGATGGCCGCCCGCATCCTGAACACCGGCTACGACATCGAGATCATTGAAGCGCACCATCGGCACAAGGTGGATGCCCCCTCGGGCACGGCGTTGCGGATGGGCGAAGTGGTGGCGTCAGCACTTGGCCGAGATCTCTCCAAGGTTGCGGTATATGGCCGTGAAGGCGTCACCGGCGAACGCGACCCATCCACCATCGGCTTTGCAACAGTTCGCGGTGGCGACATCGTGGGTGACCATACGGTGCTGTTTGCGGGCACGGGCGAGCGGATCGAAATCACCCACCGCTCGGCGAGTCGGGTGACCTATGCGCATGGCGCGCTTCGCGCCTGCCGGTTTCTGAGCGATCGCGCCAACGGGCTTTACGACATGCAGGCGGTACTCGGCATCGAGTAGGCTTTGCACCGCCGGGGTGCGGGGCGCTTTGAAACCGGGCGTCATGCCCTCTACCCGGGCACACCCAGCTGGGTTACTTTGCTGCGCCGAACCGTTTTCGGAGCGCTTCGCAGGGGTCGGCACGGTCGTGCGACTCGGTGATTCGCACCGTATCAAAGTGTCCCTCGCCAGGCGAAGGCGGCGCTTCGAGCAAACCGACCGCGAACACAGTTTCCGGTCTCACGCTGTCTCTCAAATGAAGCGGCACGCCCAGGTCGGTCCGGACATGGCCGTTTCCCGCAAGCAGCACCGGACGTCGACCGCCCGCCCGCGCCTGAAGGACCACCTGGGCAATACGGGCGTCGCGAGCTCGCTGGGCGCGCACCATGGCGGGAATCATGGTTTCGGGCAGCAGTCCACAATGGCCCTCCCGGATCAGCAGCGCCATGCGTTGCTCAATATCGGGCGTCCATCCGGCCGGCACCATGTCACTGAGGGCATGGGGCTCGCCGCGCGCAATCGAGTAGGCCTCGCGCGACGAGAGATTGGCAGCCCGGATAGGCAGGTTTTTCTCGAGAGCGAATTCGACAACGGGCCCGATCAGCGACCAATCCCATCCATCGAACCGAAAGCCGGCTGCCTCGGCGAGTTGGCGGGCGCGTGTGTCGAGCGGCAGGCGGGTGTCCTGCGCCTGCCGCGCCTGGTCGAGACGGGGTTGCGCGTCGGCATCCAGGTGCTCGAGTACGAGCGTGACCGACGTGCGATCAGCCAGGGCGCGCAGCCACTGAAGGCGCAGACGGTGTTGTGCGGCGTTATCGTGCAGTTCGCCCAGCAGCACGATGTCGGCTGCGGCCATGGCGTCGACCAGGCGGGCCTCGACCAACGGGACGTCGGCCGACGGGGCCTGGGCCAGGGGGTTGGCACCATCGCCTCGCGGTAGCGACGCGCAGGCGGCGAGCAGACCCGCTGCCAGGAGGATGGACAGCCGGGGCAGCAGACGGCCGGAGGCAAGGGACATCGTTTGCTCTGGAATAATCGTGAACGATGCACGCTAGCATGAACCCAAGATACTGGCTGATCGCGCTGGCGGTGGTCGCCCTCCACGGTGCACTGATCGCCGTCATGGCTCGCTTTGAGCCGGCCCGGCCGCCTGCGCCTGTGCAGATGACGATGGTGGCGCTCGCTGCGCCGGAACCCGTGCCCCCGCGGGTCGAGCCCGCTGAGCCGCCTCCCGCGCCACCGCCTCCCGCGCCGCCTCCTCCCGCGCCGCCTCCTCCCGCGCCACCGCCTCCTGCGCCACCGCCTCCTGCGCCACCGCCTAGCGTGCCGCCGCCTAGCGTGCCGCCGCCTCCCGCGCCGCCGCCTCCCCGCCCCGTGGACGCGCGGCCCAAGCCTGCCCCTTCGCCTGTCCGAGCCGCCCAGCCAACGCCCCCGGTCGTCGCTCCGCAGGAATCCAGCGCACCGGCCGTCCTGGCCTCCGCCAGCGAACCTGCACCCCAGGAGACCGCACCCGAGCAACCGGAGAGAGCAACGGCGCCGCCACCTCTGATACCCCCCGTTCCAGCGGCGCTCTCCGGCAGCACCGCCACGGCGAGCAGCCCCCCAACGGCCGCGTCCACACGTCAGACTGGTCCACGCGTGGACGCGAACTGGTCAGGCAATACGCCGCCTCCCTACCCCCCCGGTGCGCGCCGGCTACGGGAGGAGGGCGACGTGCGGCTATCGGTTCACATCGATGAACACGGGCACGTGACCGAGGTTCGCGTGGCGCTTTCCAGCGGTTCACCCCGCCTCGACGCCGCCGCCATCGAAACCGTGAAAAAATGGCGATTCACGCCAGCATCCATCGACGGGCAACCCGCGGCCGGTTGGTATCACGACTGGCTCTGGTCATTCCGGATCGATCAATGACCGATTTCCAGCCCACCCCTTTCAGCAACGCTCAGAGACCGACCCTGCAAACATGAACCCTTCTTCACCTACCCTGGGCCTGATGCATTTCTGGGAGGCGGGCGATGCGGTCACGCATTCTGTGGCCTGGCTGCTTCTCGCAATGTCGCTCATCAGTTGGTATCTGATCCTTTCCAAAGCCTGGAGCGCGTGGCGCCTGCGAAGCGGTGCCCGGGTGGCGCTCGAGGGCTTCTGGAATGCAGCTGACGAAGATGCCGCGCTCCGCGTCCTCGCCAGGGCCGACACCGAGCGTGCATTCACGCCGCTTGCCGAGCGCGCGTTTCAGGCCGCTCATACCGAGCTTCGGGGCGTTCTTGCCGCATCGGTCGATCGAAGTGAGCTCATCACCCGCACGCTCAGACAGGAAATCAATCGCACCTCGGCACGGCTCGAAGCAGGCCTCACCCTCCTGGCATCGATTGGCAGCACCGCTCCCTTCATCGGCCTGTTTGGCACGGTGTGGGGGATTTATCACGCCCTGATTGCAATCGCCTCGAGCGGACAGGTTCAGATCGACCGGATCGCCGGCCCAGTCGGTGAGGCGCTGGTCATGACCGCAGCCGGGCTGGCCGTCGCAATACCGGCAGTTCTTGCCTATAACGGATTCACCCGCGTCAACCGGGTGGCGCTCGCCGAACTCGACGGGTTTGCGCATGACCTGCTCGCGCTTCTCACCACTGGAACGCGCGTCATCGGCGAGTCACCTCAGGACCCGCTGGACCGCGGTTCGCCATCAACACTCGCCGCTACACAGCGCGTGGGTAGCTGACGGGAACCAGGGCGCACCATGGCATTCGGAGGCTTTGAACAGCGCGGCTCGCAGCAGCCCATGGCTGAAATCAACACCACGCCGCTGGTCGACGTGATGCTTGTACTGCTGGTGATTTTCATCATCACTGCTCCGTTCATCACGCATTCAATCCGGCTTGACCTGCCCGATGCTCGGGCAGCGGCAAGTTCTGAGACGCCGGCAACCGTCACCATCTCGATTCCAGCGAGCGGTGTGATTCACTGGAACAACGATCCCATCGTCGACCAGAACGCGCTGGAATTGAAGCTTCGCGAGGCTGCATCGGCTCAACCGCAGCCGGCTGTGCATCTGAGAGCCGATCGCAACACGCGCTATCAGACGATTGCCGAAATCATGTCGGCCGCGCAGCAGGCCGGCATCCAAACTCTCGCATTTGTGACTGATCCGGCCCGGGCGGGCAGTCAGCAGACGGGGCAGGACGCTGACCGTAGCGGACCGTCGCAGAAGCCCCCCGGACGCTAAGCGGCGCTCGGTGCAGCGGTGGAAGCACTGCGACGCCTGCTCAAGGCGCGCGCGGCACGGCCTCATCAATCACCGAGCAAACTCTGGCGAGTGATTCAAGAACCGGCGGTGAGGGCCGCTCCAGCGCGGCCTCATCGAGTCGAATGAAGCGGGCAGCGTTCGGGTGATTGCCCGCCAGCCCGAGCTGCCGCCAGCGCAAATCGGTGGACCCCTGCACGGTGGACAGGATGAGCCTGGGCGCAGCCGCAAGCACGGCCTCAGGCGAGACGCGCTGCGAGCCGGCATCGGGCACCGCCAATACATTGCGAACCCCGCAGCGGCGCAGAGCGTCCGCCATGACCGAACGCGCCCCCAGGGTGATTAGCGGCGACTCCCATATCTGCACAAAGACCGGAATCTCAGCAGTTCGTGAATGGCGGGCCGTGATTGCGGCCAGACGCGTGCGAAACGAGGCGGCGAGCGCCTGCGGAGCAGACTCGCTATCGACCAGCGCGCCGATCCGCTCAAGCGAGTCCGCCACATCGTCAAGCGTACGGGGTTGCGACACGAATACCCGAAGCCCCAGCGCCTCCAGCCTGGCGAGTGTGCCCGCGGCAAGCCCCTCCCCCCAGAGCAGCACCAGATCAGGCTTGAGCGCAAGCACCCGTTCGGGGTCAATAGCCGGATGGGACGCAAGACGCGGCAAAGCGGGATTCATCTGCGGCGCATCGCTGTGACGATCGATGGCAACCAGGCGGTCGACCGCGCCGAGTGCGATCACCAGATCGGTGAGATGCGGCGCAAGAGCAACGATTCGGCGCGCTCGTGCCTCTGCAGGCAGGGGCCTGCCACGGTCATCCCGAATCCCCCCAGGATGGGCGCGCCGGTTGGAGACCCCAGAGGATTCGCGAGCGGCCTGCACCTCCGCACCGAGTGTCAAGCCGGGCTGCACTGATGAGGCCTGGGTCGATCCAATCAACCCAAGCACGGTGAACGCTGCCATCAGTCGAATCATTTTGATCCCGGCCTGCAGACCGCTACCGTCATAGATCGCGACGAAGATCGACAAACAGGGTGCGCCCATCGGCCGGATAAAACCCGCTATAACCGAACCCGGCCCATCCATTCGGGGAATACCGCCTATCGGTGACGTTAGCGACCCGGCCGCGCCACGTCCAGCCCCCGGACTGCCAGCTCCCGACGAGGTCAAACGTGGTGTAGGCGTTCAACACAGCTTCGGAATTGGCCGTGTCACCCCCTGCATAACGATCCGAGACGCGCACGGCAAATACCGACAAGGACACCGTCTGAACCGGCAGATGGGTGATGCCTGCGGTGAGCTTCTGCCGAGGGACCAGCGGAACCCGGTTTCCCCGATCGGCGCCCTCGCTAAAGGTGGCGCGGGTGATCGCGAGCCCACCCTGAACTCGCCAGTTTCTGGACACGTCCCACTTCGACACGAGATCAACACCCAGGCGGCGGGTCTTCGCCATGTTTTCGTTTTCCAGCGAGAGCGGGTTGTAGGTGATCTCATCCACCATGTCGAGCCGGTAGACCGTTGCCATGACATCGACGCCCCCTCCTCGCCACTGCCCGCCCAGATCCGCAAACGCCCCCCGCTCGGGCCGCACCGGCTGCGTGACAAAACCGGTCCTGGATGCATAGGGCGGATCGGGGTCGTACTTGAGCGTGGTCAGCTCATCGAGGCTTGGAAACCGGAAACTCGACCCCGCGCGCGAAAACAACCTCAGGGCGGGTGCGACTCGCCAGGAGAGGCCCACGTCGCCGATATGCCGCGCATAACGCTGCGCCACGGCTTGCCCCAGGCTGTCGTGCACTGATTGATCATGAATCTGATGCCTGCCGCCAAGCGTCAATACAAGGCCCGAGGCAAGCGTTGTCTGGTTCTGCAGGTAGAGCGCCTCGCTCAGCTGGCCGATACGAACTGATCGAACAACCGGCCCTGCCACCTGATCGGCCTTGTCGTTACGCAGGTCTCCGTCGTAACGATCCATGCCAATGATGGTCCTGCTGGGCAGGCTCGCCAGCCCATGACGCCACTGCAGGCGGGGCGTAAGAGAGGTGGACTGCGTTTTTCGCTCGTCAGACCCTTCATTGGAAAAGCTGGAAAACCACGCCGACTTGCGCAATTCAGCGAGCCCCGCCTCCATCGCAAATTCAAGTGAATCGTCAAGTCTCCAACGCAACCCAGGCCGCGCATAAAAAGCAGCGCGCTCAAAAAAACTGTCGCGCGTTTCCGGTTGACGCGGATTCAGAAGGTATTGCTCACGCGTCAGATAGCCAGGGAGCCCCGCCCGGGTTTCCGATGCCCCGAGGGCAAGAAACATTTCTCCCTTGTCGAGCGACTGCGCCACGCGGAGCGAAGCCGACGAACGCGCCTGACGGTTGTTCTCCCGCCAACCGTCCGCGGTCTGTCGCGCCACGGAAAGCGATGCCGACAGATCGCCTGAGCGCCGGGACGTTCTCGCAGAGAGCAGACCCGAGTGCTTGCTGCCCACGCCTGTCTGCACGCTGGTTCCGGTGCGTTGCGGATCAGTGATGATGTTGATCACGCCGCCCACCGCGTTGTCACCGTAGAGCACCGCGCCGCTTCCTGACATCACTTCGATGCGATCGATCGCGTCCAGCGGTACCAGCCCCCAATCGACCGAATCGGTATCGAGCGGATTGAGTCGCAACCCGTCGAGAAGAACGAGGGTGCGCAGGTTCGCGCCCTCGCCAAAGCCGCGCATATCCACCGAGGTGTCGGTGGCCATCGATCCGTAAAGCGGCCGGACGTCGACCCCTGCAAGCAAGCGCAACACATCGGGCACGGTCTGAGCGCCCGACGCTTCAATGTCCTCACGGGTGAGAACGGTGACGTTTGAGGTGGTGGCGAGCAGCGGGTCGCCAAACCGATTGGCCGTCACGACAACGGGATCGAGGCGCCCGGTGGACTGACCAAAGGCACCAGAGGGTCCAGCGGACATTGCAAGACCCAGGGCCACGGAGAATAAAAAAGGTGATGCATTGCGACGGCCAGCAGCCCACCGCGGCATGCGGACAAAGTAAACGGACATGACAGACTCCAACCCTCCCGCCCACCGCGGGATCCGGTTCGTGAAATGAGCCCGAGCGAAAAACGCGGGCCCGCCTCTTCGGCCGGTATCCGGGCTGGCAGGGGTCCTGAGTGGATGCACTCAGGGTCGGCGGACCGCCTTCCCGGGATCGTCAGGCGGTAGCGCCCAATCAATGAC
>Ga0172373_10005542_pt1 | contig 17243 bp, 28 predicted proteins | sample Lak10m_2_FD_114546 | JGI IMG/M metagenome (GOLD analysis project Ga0172373, IMG submission 114546) | Freshwater microbial communities from Kabuno Bay, South-Kivu, Congo - kab_092012_10m | ecosystem: Environmental > Aquatic > Freshwater > Lake | place: Democratic Republic of the Congo...
CTTTTTCCTCTTTGGTGATGGTTATTTTTTTGGAGGACCACCACCACCTGGAGGACCACCACCACCTGGAGGACCACCACCACCTGGAGGACCACCACCACCTGGAGGACCACCACCACCTGGAGGACCACCTGGAAGACCACCACCGCCTGGAGGACCGCCGCCGCCTGAAGGACCGCCGCCGCCTGAAGGACCTGTCGGGGGGTTGTTATTTGGAGGACCTTTGTTTGGAGGAGGTGGAGCTTGTTTTTATGGAGGAGGTTGAGCTTGTTTTTATGGAGGAGGTGGAGCTTGTTATTAAGGAGGAGGTGGAGCTTGTTTTTATGGAGGAGGTTGTGATTAAGAAGGAGGTGGTTGATCGTATGGAGGCTTGGGTGTATACTTGTCCAACGGCTGCTGTGGATCTTTCGGAAGATCAGGTTTCTTTGGATCTCCGGAAGGATCTCCACCAGAGCCGCCTGCTAGTGCTGCGCCTGTGCGTTTGATCTTTATGAATTTTGGACCTGTGTCGAAACCGGCGATCGTTGGTGGTAGTTATGCGACAACGGGAGGTGGTTGTTGCATGGACACATCTTCGTTTGACTTTGCCATGTTTGGATCAGGAACGAACGCCGCCTGCACCGGAACGTTTGCAATTTATGCAGTTACTATTAGCTATTGGTGTGGCACTATTCTACCGTCTTATGAGACTGTCTATCCTGTGGGTATGGGAAATCCAGTCATGCCTGGCTTTATTTAAGAACCTTAATCTTTGAAAGCTGATATTTCCTAAAATGTTTATTAAATCGGTACTTCTGCTATAGGAGGTATGCTCTACTATTCTTTCGTTTCCTCAGGTATATGTGGAGGCATTTCTTTTTACTCTTCTACAACGGGTGCTGGAATTTCTGCTTGCGCTTATTGTTGAACTGCTGGCGGTTATTGTTGAACTGCTGGAGTGGGTGTCTTTGAAATATCTTGCATAAAATCATCGAATTATTTTTTCCAACCATCTTAATCAAAAGTTTTCTATGAGTCAGCAAGCTCGTTGAGTTTTTTATTTTCAATTTCTTTCTTTGGTTAAGTCTTGTAAAGTTTCTACTATCTTCTTTCATCCCTGATTTCATTTCTCTTCCTCATCATCTCGTCTTGATAATCCTTGATTTTCTTTTCATAGAGCTCGCGATGTTTAATGGCTTTTGAAACGCTTAAAACACGATTTGCTAATTTTTCATGAGCCGGTTTTCCTTTCTAAGCCTTTTGCAATCTATAATCTTATCTAACTTGCTCTCGTCTTCTATCTTCTGCTATTATTTCCTCCATCTCTTTAAACATGTCTATATCTGCCTGAAGTTCATCAGGATCAATAGCCTATGATTCTTTATATTTTCGTTCTTCAGTTAATTTATTCAATACGCTAATATCACGATCAGAGAATACATTTTACTAAACACCCGTCATATTGTTCATAGCTCTTTATTCTCTCATTCCTAAATCTTCCAAATATTATGGATCGTTTCGAACAAATTTTCTAGACATCTAAGAATCTATGTTGTAAGCAGAACCTGACATCATGCTTTATTGCATAAAATTTAGCATCTGACTTGCTTTGACATCTTTTAATTAAGCATTTAGTTCCTACTATGCTTTATCGTACTCATTTATCATCAACTCGGTGTATGTTTGCATAGTTTGTTGTGGTATGGAAAGACGTTAAGACTATTGATCTGCTACAGACACGTTAAGTCTATTCTCTGGTATATTCCCAATAAAATCAACTGAAGGTTCTTCTTCTATTGGTTCGAGTCTTGGTGCTTTGTATGGGCCATCAAAGATTCCCAAATCTGCATTATGCATGCTTCTCGGTGGTTTCTTAACAAATCCACGCAATATCTAGGCAGTGAAATCAAATTGTTCTGCAGCCGCCAAGTCAGCCTCGCTTTGTTCGTTGATCGTGTTTGATATGACTTCCATAATTGGTCTTGTGAGGGGCAGTTGTGTAATTGATGGCAGTATTTCAACGTCGCGTTATGTTAATTTTCGCTTTCCAATATTTGCAGTTTCAGTACCGAATGGAACTAATGTGGGTAAATAGTTTGTCAGTTCATGCAAATCAGCATTTGATTTTGCTTTTAATACAATTTCTTCAACAGTCTTGATTGTTTCGGGATTGATCATTTTTTTAAAAGCTTCCGACTAGTAGAGAGCCATCAATATCTTACTCTGTCTCAAAGAATGTGCAGTTTTATTAACATATCGTGCATGTTCTTCCAACGTTTTTCTATCTGTCGCATCTGCTTTCGATGCCTCGACGAAAAGAATCGAATGATCAGGTCCTATTTACACATGATGTTTAGTAGCAGTCGTGGGTGCCACTTATAACATGTTGTTTATTGCTTCTAGTTTAATATGACGGTCCTTTTTCTATTACTCTTCAACATTCCAAGTAACAAAATCTCCTCTCTCTTCGTATTACATATCGCCCCACGCATCTCCCTCGTCAATTATAACTTGATCAATATTTGCAAGTTTGTCTTGTTCTTGTTCCATAAATATCGCCTGTTTGATTTTCATCTCATCCTACAATGCATGCGCATGCGCTGCCTTAGCTTTAACGGCCTCGTCTTTATTATAAAGCTTCTGCAGATACTGTTGCTGCATAATCCTATCAACATCAACTTGATTCTATTGAAGATATCCCAGCAAGTCTTACTATTTCTTATTGCCAATTGCATTATCGATTTCATAACTTGCTTCTTTCAACATCTATTTGTACATTGTTTAATTCTCAACGATTGCAGAAATGGCGTCAGCCTCATCTGGAAATGCTATTTATCGTTTTACAAATTGCTGAAGATCGTAGTAAACGTCGGAGAGACCTCCTGATGGCGTCGCCTGATTTTTACGCAAAATGTCTAGAGGATTTCCTCTAAAGACTGGCAGCAATGAAGACTCTACGGGTTTTTCTTTGCCATAGATTAAATCGTTTTTTACCTATTGTGCGTTTATTGCAAGCTAGTTTAATTCGGCCATGTCTCGCGAAAATACGCCCAATCTCGGCAGCATGTCTTCCAAAATGAGACGCACTGTAAAATCTGCTTAACCCGATCTGTCAAGCCCTGTCATCACATCTTCCATTGTTCGTGAAAAGTTGTACAACTAATTGATTGTCTTTACAGGATCTTTAGTCTTCTGAATATATGTGGGTAGATAGTTGTATCCGACGGCGGGGTCTGTAAGTGCCGGTATCACAGTGGTGAACATCTGTTCAAATAGTTTCTATCGACGTTGATAAAAATCTGGCAGTGCTTGTGTGTTGCGTATAAATTCGGTGCCGAGTAGACGAGTCATATTGCTGTGGCCGAGAATGCCATCAACAGCGCCAATATTATAATTGTCAATGTTGCGTTCCTTGAACAGTCCAATCGCTTCGATAGAGTCGAGCAGTTCACCGACCAAGGCCGCGTCCGAAACTTAATAGTTGTCGAGGTCTTCTCTATTTCTCCTTCTACTGAGAGCTTGACGATATGCTTCAAAGTATGCATCAGGCATTTGCTTTAAATCGATACCACTTGTTGATATGAATGGACGCACGATTTGATCTCTTATCGACCTATCCTCGCTGTTTTGTAAAACACCGATTTGCTATTGCAGACTGTCATAATACTTCTTAATTGTATGTCCAGGCGTCTATCACTCATATGATAGAACATTATCATGTTTGAACTGTCCTTCAACAGTACGCTAGTGGATGTCAATAGATTAGATGAGTGCAAGAACTGGATTATCATTGATATCGATAGCACCTTCTCCACTTTCAAACGCACCGAGTGTCTGCACCACTTCGCCAGTGATTTTATCAAGTCTCTTGATTTTATTAATTAAAGTTTGTTGACCACCACTTTTCATCACACCGTCAATTTTATTCATAAAAGCCTTGTGCGCGTTTAATGAAACTTTTCCGCCTTTGAAATGATTCAGTGTGTCGGTAAGAATACCATGGCGAATATTTAACTAGTCGAGTCCGACAAACTCTTACGCCTCACTAAGACGATGCTGTTTTGAATTTAGCGCATTTTATAAATCCGCATTCTTCACATGGCGCATTAATGCGCGCTCGGCTAGCTCGTTTGCTGACATAAATAGCGGCGCTATTTGCTGTAGTTTATAATTATTAAAATGGAAAAAACAAAGAATATTTCTTACGAACTTGAGACAATCGCCAATCCCGTGCCCGTTGCAGAAACCAGCAAATACTTGAAGGAGCATGTTGCAGAGGTTGTTTCAGTTGCTGATGTGGCAAAATGTGACGGTGATAAGGCTATGGAGGCACTACTTATTGCAAAGTATTCTGATAAAAAGATGAAGGGTAAGACGAAGACGATTGCCAAGATGGATAAGAAGATTGACAAGACCAAGAGACCACGATACTATTTGCCTCTCGTATTCACCACACCTGAGAAGAAAAGCATTTTGAGACGTCTTAAGATTATGGATATAAGAGATGACAAGAGATATGACATGGGCAGCGAGTCGAGCAATTGGATGAAGGCGTATGGTGAAATGATTCTCTGCAAGATTGAACAAGGGGAAACGGGTCTCAGTATCCAGCGTAATCCTCTCTTCTCTCTCGAAATCTTCCGCCGTTGTGGCGGCGTTCTCAATGCGCGCTTCTGGGACCTCAACCTTCGCTATGCTGAGAAGATGATTGACAAGCTCGACGCTTAGGAGAAACATGCCGTCATTCTCACACAGCTGTCCAAGGAACTAACCGGTCCCACATGGTCTCTAGAAGACCGCCAGTTTTCTAGAAACATCAACGGACACAATGCCGCGCAAACTATTGATGTTTGAACATGCTTTAATATTTAATAATTAACTTATCATTCATCTAAATCTCTTCTGCCACTTGCTCAGTTTGTTGATCTGATTTTCCATGAGTGGATTTCTGCGGTAGAAAGGAGGCAGCTGGCTAAGTGGGACATACTGTTTCTTGATCTCTTTGCTCTGCTCGGCGACCGGCGGCAGTTCGTGTTTCTTTTCTTCTTCTTGTGGCTTTCGCTCTGGAGAAGGGCTTCGAGCTCTCTCTTCGGATACTGGCTTCTCATTCTTTTCAGGAATTGTAAGAAGCGGCGGCTGAACCGCGGGAATAGGTTGAATGGTGACGGCGGCTTCTGCTGTGGGGGCAGCAACTTTAGGAGGGGCGGGTTACTTCTTTGTGCGAGGTTTCTTTGTTGCTGTTGCTGAAACATCTGTAACTGGAGCAGGAGTTGGTTCCGCAGCTGGTTATTGAGTTTGTACAGGTTGAACCTGAACAGTCTTTGCCTCTTGCTGAGCTTGTTCGTATGCGGCATCTTCCTTTTTAGTCTCTTCGGATCGTGTGTCGATTATGGTCAAGTTTTCGTTTTCCATATGTTAAAGAATTAATTATAACTCACTATTAAGTACTAAGATCTTCCTCTTTGTCATCGTCGATCAATTTGGCGACCCACTACGATGACACTTCTTCATCAATCTTAGCGATAGCAATCTGTCTTTCTTTTTCTATGTCTTCCAGAAAGTCCCAGCGCTCCTTATTCTCATCATGAGGAATTTTTAATTTCTTCGCGCCGCTCTTTTCATACCAATGCTCTTCGAGAATTCTCTCGCCGTCTACAGCTTTCTGTATCTATTCCGCCAAAGCTTTGCTGAGTTGATCTCCCAACTGTGGATAGTAGAGCTGATAGTATGTGACAACATCTTCTTTGCTTTTCACCGACGTTTTCCAAAATTCGGCAGGTGTCATCGTCGTGGGTAAAACCTCCGCCTGTCCCTTCTTGGTCCTCCAATTTGCGGAGAGCCATTTAGCACGATTATCAAATCTAGCGCGATTCATAATAATAATTTATAATATTAATTTTTGCGCAGCAAGAGATGGAAAAGGTCATACCCCCCGGACTTAACTATGCCGACATCAAACCAGAGGCGATCGAGAATCAAATCCGTATTATCAAGTACACGCCAATGGCCACTGTACAACAAGCGAATCAAAACGATGTCATCCGCTTCCATCTATAAGGCAATGGTTTCTACGATCCATATTCGGCCTATCTACGCGTCGAAGTAGACTTTGGTAATCTTCCCGCGTGGGCTAATGGCTCGACCTTTGCTGCCAAATTTTTAGACAGATCAGCACACTCGCTCTTCTCTCGGCTTGTCATAAGATCACAAGGCACTGAGCTAGAACGTATTGAACAGTATGATCTTATGGCGGCGATGATCAACGACATGGTCTATTCACAAGAGCAGAGAATGCTTCATCACTATGAAGGTTTTTCGCATAAAGAAATACCTCTTGTTGGAGTACATTCGGCCACAACTAGCGGAGCTTTGGCACAGGCCGTTCCATTGTTGTCATGTGTCACGGGAAATACAACATGCACTCATGTCGGTGATGTTGGTTATTGGAATATCCTCGCGCCTGAAATTCCAGCGCTGCAGGCATAGTTAGCATTTGCATCTACTGATCTTGACGTTCCTGTGTAGTTGGATGCTAATGGTCAAGGTATTACCATGGGAGCGATGTATAATGTCACCAGAGCTAATATAAGAGCAGGACTGGCTGCTGCAGTTAATCCAGTTAACAGCCCGATGTTTACAGCAGGAGTGGCTGCTGGTGGCGGTGGCAATCCTCCAGCTATTCCAGCATATTTCAGCTCTTCGAACCGCGCCGTGTTTTGTCTGCCAATATATTCAGGCATCATCGGCGTGCTCATGCCTGATAAGAAACTGCTGCCTCTCTCACTGCTGCCACTCGAAGTTGAATTAACCGTAAATCCTTATGGAGTATATGCTGCGGGCGCGGCCACGAGTAGACAGTTCACAATAACTAAATGTGAGATCTTCTCACATACTTTGTTTTTTGAGCAAGAATTGCATAGATCTCTCGAAGCAATTGTCGCAGAGACTGGAATCTTCCTCCATTATCAATCGTTCTATTTGGGACCTGTTAATACCTATAATGCTTTGCAAGGTGCGATAGGAGGCTATAATCATATTGGTGTCTATCTGAAGAGTATTTAGTCCATCCATTGGACGTATTTGTACAATTCATTCGAGTCTGACAACGGTCCTAGAAAACTAAATTTCTCCTCGCATAATCTAAGATCTATTCAGGTGAGAAACGGTATGGACCTTATACCTAGTGAACCTATAAGAGGTCAAGTCGGTCAAGAGTAGGGTGGTAATAATATCATAAACAGCCATTCGCAGTTCCTCATTGAAACATACAAGGCGTGGAATAAGATGCACGATCCACTATCAGATTCTGCCATTACCGCATACAACTACCAGCTTGATGTGTCGTGTGAAGAGAAGCCTGCAACGTTCGATGCTTGGCTCTCGCAGTAGAAGCAGATTGGTCGCTGTCAGTATGCCATCACCCTCGAGGGCGAAGAACTCGGTCAGTAGAAGACAATCATCACTGGCAAGAAGTCTGTCATGCCCTTCGATTTGAACATTGATGGTCATAAGGGTCGTGCTGTCTTGTCATACATGTATCTCTTCCTCAAGGCAGATTTTATCTGCTATGTACGTCCCGATCTCGTCGTGACTAGACTCGGGCTTTGAGTGATTAGTGTTATAATTATTATTAATGCTTTCCGAAGAAATTGCGCGCGTTCGCACACCATATCTCGGCTCTGCCAATGCCATGGGCAACTACTATGCAAAACAGTAGAGTAACGATATAAAGATCGAACCACATACCACGCTCTCCGCTCTCTCGAATCCGTATGCGCTTATAACTGAAAAGTAGAATGCGTTGCAAAACTCTTACATGCAGCTGCGTAAAAAACCTCTCAACAAGCGAATGATAATGGCGGCGCCTGGCGTTTTGCCAAATGCTTATGAACAGTTGCGGGGCGGTGTCGACAAGGTTAGATCTCTCTATTCGGCAGACACTGCGGATGTGTAGGCGAATATTTTATGGAATGGTGTCAAACGGTTGTTCGGTGGTGCGATGTAGAACAGGTTCGGCATTGACGGCAATCTAGTGCCAAACTATGTCGCACAAGTCCTCGAGGCTGAGGACCGATTCCAGCCTGGTCATTAAGGAGGTATCAGATTTAGAGGACTGTTTGATCGAGATTTCAGGGCGAATGAAATATAGGACAATAGGAAGAATTCGTAGTCGGCAAGCGAATAATAGAGTATAAATAGTGGTTATGGATATGAAGAAGAAGATAAAGAAATGGAGGAAGGATAAGACTACGTTGCAGATCAATTATTCAGACAGCTTGGGCTTAATTCGGACGATGTTAGCAAAATGCGTCATTATGAAGATGGTGGTTTCATGTTTTCAGACGTGCCTCCAAGCAGTGAGTATTAGTAGTCGGAGAAGTAGTCGGAAACTGGTAGAATGCTATTTAATTTTCAAACCAACAAGTGGGAACGACTATCCCATCCTCAGATAGACTAGCACGATCCACACTTGTTTGATATATCGGCCGAAGATAGCGTGTGAGTTAATATTTTAATAATCAATAAGCATATTCTTCATCGTTGAGGGGGATGCATTCATTCAGAGTGAATTGTCCATAGTCAGCAGGATTCTAGACAGATGGGAGGTCTGCTAGGAGCACTCCGTCTACACATAGAGGGTCTCTGTCTCCGTAAAATGCCGCCCATTCTCTTCGAACGACCTTATTAATGTCAGCCCAGTGGCGAGATAGTACACATTTTAGATCAAGACAGTAGGCGGATGATGGATGATAGCGGCAGCATCTCGGCATGAATGTGACCTGTTCGCAGATGAAACATACTACCATGTCCTTGGTCTCATCATCCTCTTTCTATTCTTCATCGTCCTCTTCCATATTTGCATATTCGCACTCTCGTTATGTTTCAAAATATTATAATAATGCCGTAGTATGAAGCATCCGACCATAATTCATAAATTCAGTAACGCCTTTCTGCGGCACCTCTCCTCTCTGCGCAGCTAACATCGCGTCTTTCGCGTTGTCATAGCTGTAGAAGAAGTTCGGCTTGTTCTTGTCTCGCGGTCTGACGAGCTTCCATTCGTCGACAGTGTTGAAATCCAAAGAGTTGTAGATGGGAGTGCTTGTTCTCTTCACGTGTTTCATTTTAATAATTAATTATAAACTATTAATCAAACAACCGCATAAATACTATTTTCACGACGTCGTTGAAGCGCGAGATTGAGTCTATTGGTCATGAAATTTTGCGGGACTTTTTCATAAATTGTATAATCCTGGCGCAATGCTTCCTGCGCTTGTGGCATGGCCGAATCGACATAGCGTGCGATCTGTTCGCTTGCTTGATACATTCCGCCAGGTATTGCTTGTGAATATGCGCGGAAATTTGCGGCAAGATCGTATTGTCTCGAGAATGGCACTGGCAAGTTTGTACCATGGTCTACCGAGTTCGGATCGACGAGCGCCGTCCTGCCTTCCTACTCATGCTTATTGTACGCGGGCATATTTCGATTAGCCATCTGTCCTTGCGCGCCCGCCAAAAACCCGGTCAATAAACGCTTCGCCTGCTCGTCCTGTACCACTTGTTGGTTTGCTGCGAATGCGGCTTGTGCTGCATTAGGACGTATGGCATTGGCCCTTCTTTGGGCATTAAGCATGGCGGCCTGTTGTTGAAGTTGTGCACCCGCGTTCAACAACACCTGTCCTCCGCCTTGATATTGATAGCCGCCGACTCCTGCGGCGGGATTTGCAAGACCTCCGAGCGCGTTCGCAATATTTGCCATTTAAAAAATAATTATATATTCACTACTTGTAAGTATCACTTCTCGACTAAGGACTCGAGTCTGGTGGCGAAAAGCAAGACTTCGTCTATTCTGCGATCATTTTCTTTACCTTTCTCGCCAGAACCGCACCAACGAACACGATCAAAATCAACACTATAACGAGCGATACTGCTGTCCAAAAGACACCCTCCATCTAAGTTGATAGAGTTAGCGCCAACTGTATGAGACTTTATGTTTTGTTAACTATCTCGCCGACTGTCTCGTTTCCCTGTGCGTTGTAGATATCCCCCAGCAAAGGCATGAGAACCTCAGAGACGTTTGTGGCTATTTAAGCGTAATCAACTTTACTCATTATAATAATATGTTAAAAAGGCAATAGTAATAGGGCGCGATATGGTCGAAACCGCAGTCGGGAAACTATAATCACTTTACGTCGACGATATCGCCTGTGAACACGCCGATGCGTCCCGTAGGTAGAACTCATTCATACTGGCCAGGCGCAACTCAATTCAACTCAGCCTTGGCACAGTTCGGAACTAATCTACAAGTGAGACAAGCAGCAACACAGCTTCCCCTTGTCAAACACGGCCAGCTTCCGTCGAGTGTCTACCAGAATGGTTTGAGACACGCGTATGACTATGTGAAGAGCGGTGGGCATATGGGGCCTGATGGATCATATGGAGGACAGATGGGAGGCGGAAATATTTCCGTTGTTGAGAAACAGATGTGAGTGATTGAGTATATAATTATTAATTAAAGAAATGAACAATCAAACGCAGAACTAGAATGACTATCTCGCCTCTAAGTATAATAAGTCGGGAGTCTCTTAAGACGATTTCGACGAGCTCGTTGTTCTAGTTAGATAACTAGAGGCGCGGGTGCAATCTCTCGAACAACAGCTGGAAGAAGTCAAGCAGACTAATGAAGAGCAATAGGATCAGATAGATAACTATCTAACAGAAGTTAACACCGACGAACTAGTAGATAAGATAGATGAGTTGGAACACTTCAAGAACGAGTTCTTCAATGCCTTCAATATCGCTAATGACAACTATGCGCTTTTCAACGAGATACTGAACAATATCAAGAACATCAAAGATATGTTCGGCACAGATATATTCGACAATATATAAGACTTTTTCAGATGGGGCAACTTTGACTGGATCAATCGCATATTAAATATAGATTGGGAAGCATATCTCAAGCTCGAAGACTGGTTAAATTTTGATCCGACCGATCTTGACCCTCAGAAATTGGTAGAGACTGCAATCAGACAACTGATAGAATCATCCTTTGAAGAAGCTAAAAAATACGGATGGGAAAATCATATAATGTGGGCAAGAATAGAGAGAGAGTTGATGCTTTATGTTACGCATACCAAGTTGGTAGACTATACCTACAGATTTGTTAAGTATAATGACGACGTTTGGATAGGCAATGGACCTGTTCACACGTGGAAAATTGTGAGGTCTGAATCAGGGGGTGATTTTGGAATAGGTGAAGTACCGCAAAGACCAAACCCAGATATCAACGACATCCTTGTCAGTCATGGGGAATTGCAAAGCACGTTGAACGATGTTGCTCAACTAAAAGAATAGATGCCTGTCGTATAGACCGACATAGTCAACATCAAAGAGGATCTATTAGCAATTAATCAGGATGCGGAATTGGTGTCTTAGGAGATAGAAAACATTAAAAATACCTACACCACCAAACTATACGTTGATGGCTATATGAACTAGACGCTCACCACAGTAAATGATTTGAGCTAGATTGTACAAAATGCGTAGGATGGTGTAGTGGTGAGACTCGACCGTGCCGAGGTAAACATTCTTGACTTGTAGAACTTTTCATACACCAAGACAGAGGTCGATTAAATGTTTTAAGACTATCCTCAGCAAGAACCGATGCAACTGATAGTCGGTCGTATTGGCGACATTGAAGAGCAGCTAGTCTCGATTGATGCTCGTGTAACTGACAACACAGGCAGACTGAACAATGTCGATCTCATAGACTGGGATGCGTATGCACTGACATCAAACCTCAATGCCTTGTCCAGTCGAACGGATTTGCTCGAACAACAAACTCAGAACCTTAACACACGACTGCTTCTTGTTGAAGGTGCGGACATTAGTGATGCTTATTATACAAAGAGCTAGATTGACAGTCTGCTCTAACCATTGGCGACGTCGGCAAATGTACACGCTACCTATGCCACCAAGGAAGTTGTTCAGTTACATTATACCAAACTCGAAGAGTTGGAACGCTATGTATTAGACGATAATGGTGTGGTTGCCATGGCAATCGATCGTGTTAATGCGCACGATACTAGAATAACTGTCTTGGAAAATGCGGTTGATGCGCTAGATTTCTACACTAAAGCACAGAGTGATGCAATGTTCCTTGTTGTAAATACCACGATTTCTGGAATTGTTGATAGAGTAACCATACTCGAAACAAGCGTCGGCGCGCTCAATTTCTACACTAAAGCACAGAGTGATGCAATGTTCCTTGTTGTAAATACCACGATTTCTGGAATTGTTGATAGAGTAACCATAGTCGAAACAACCGTGGGCGCGCTAGATTTCTTCACCAAAGCTCAAATCAATACAATGTTAGAGACATACACTCCTCTCGCAACATTCATCGTCAGTAGAGACGCGTTGCTTTCAGCTATCAATAATAATACGACACGCATCGCATTACTTGAAGCTGTTGACATTAAAGAAGAGTATTTCAACAAATAGTAAATAACCGATCTATTAATGCTCTATCTGTCAAAGCATGAAGGTGTTCTTATCTACTACACAAAGACCGATAGTGATGCAATGTTTGCACCAATCGATGATGAACGGTTCGACAATATTGTCTATGCTAACGAGCTTGTTCCATATATGAAGACATCTGATGCCGATGCAAAGTATTCTACTCTTATTTAATACAATGGTCATACAGGCATAATTCAAGATCTCTTCAATACTGTCAACACATTTTAGTCTACTCTCACCAATAACTATTACACAAAAATTGACTCTGATAATAAGTATGTTTTATTCACGACACTGGCACAATACTATAATGCCGCCCAAATCGACAATATGCTTGGGCAGTACTAATAGTCGATCGATACTAGTGTCTTTGTGACTACTACTCAATTACAAACAATGCTGCAGAACTATATGACCAATGATATGACATCTGCATTCTTAACAATATATGGCGCGTAGTAAGAATTCGCATCACTAGCCGATATGACCTCAGCTCAGTCGAACATCACAACACTACTCGCCTATAAAACAACTTCCAATACAAGGATAATCGGCTGTGAAAATAGACTGAACATTATCGAGGCTGAGGGTGTACCTGTCGAGATATTGCAGGAATCTTTAGGCGTTGTCCTCGCGCCCATCAATCAATCGATATCTGGCTTCAATAATTATATAACCAGCAACAACACTGCTGTCACTGGTCTATAAGATTCTGTATCTACACTCACTTCACAAGTTGCCACAGCTAACTAGAATGTTGCAACAATGTAACAACAAGTATTGACTATCTAAGGCTATGCAGAACTTGTACCTGGATTGCAGAATCAGATAAACGATCGTGTTGAAAAATGGTAGTATGATGCTCATAGGAGCAGTATGCTTGTAGACATCAACAGCCTGCTCGCAGAAAGTGCGAGTGTTGCATATGTCAACCAGCAAGTTCTACAAGTGTCGCAGCGTGTGGATGTATTGGAAGCTGCCGTACCTAGCGAACCTATAATAACTCAGACGGCTCTCTAGACTGCGCTATAAAACTATGCAGACTTCACCTATCTCTCTAATATCTATGCCAGCAAGTCATATGTTGACACCGCTGTCGACACAAGAGTCACACCTGCCACTTTGAACAGCGCTTTGCAAATATATGCGACACAGGGCGATCTAGCAATCTACACAACTCTCACCGACTTCAACGCATTTAAAGATAATGCTGAGTCTGTGATGAATGTCTTCAACTCTAACATGACTGATCTCTTGTCAACGAGAACCTATATGCGTGTCGGCTTTATGAGATGTCCTGATATTGCTGCTAGTTACGCTTTGCCACATACTATAGCCACCAAGGGAGCGATAATATCCGCCCAATATATATATTCGAATACGACAGGTAAAAACGTGTCTGTCATAGATATGGTCTGGGACGCCTGTCCAAATGGCGACTATTTCTATCCTGTGTTTATTCTAAAAGATCTTAAACAAGGTTCGACAAGTGGTGGAACAAACGCATTACCCAGTGCCTATCGTTATCTCGGAACCTATGCAGAACCTTGTTTAATTAGAGGTTCACTGACCAAGACAGGTTGTAAGGTTGCGATTGCTGAGACTGTAGATTACTGGACAACTGAACTGACGATCACTGTCATATTACTAGCAAACTTTGACCCGCAGACTCATGGTATGGACGCACTCGTGTCAGGTGATGAAGCATTGGTGGGTGCAAGTACTTATTAGTGAATCATTCTTTACTTAATATCATACGTTAAAAATTCAAAAAAAACTAATCCTTCTCAACCCATATGTCCAAATGGTTGCGGTTCTTCTCTATCGCGCCGAACGCCATCTCCAATATCTGCTCCCACTATTCAGGATAGTACTGAACCAAGTCTTTGTAAACAGTGAGCAAGTCGTTCGGATTCTGCTTGAACATGATCAACCAGTTTGCGTTTGATCTGATGCGTGACGGTATCATGCTGAACTTCTGCGCGACTATCATGACCGATAACATGCCGTTAATTATCAAATGACGTCTGTTGAAAATCAACTGTGTAAGCAGTGGATTAAATTCGTTCGCCTTCAACTGAGAGACCATATCGTCCATGATCAGTAAACAATTGTAGTATGTTTCCTTTCTCATGTCGGCCGTCATTTTTTTGACCAAATTATTATGGGCTTCATCTACGAATTTGACTAATTCCTAACCCATTCTATCATCATCGGCACCGTTTGTTTTCGAACGTTTTTTTGCCGCAACCTTCCCCGCGCCTTGTTACTAATTGACAACAGCCGCTGCTTTGAATAAAGAATGACTGAAGAAACGTTCCTTATCAGCTGCGATGTTTCTCGGTATGGCCTCAGGATCACCCTTTGGATTTGTCACTAGTTCGTCGGCAAGTTTGCCATTGAGTCTGTCGACATCGAATTTATCAATGATGCCCGCGTCGCGCAATTTTTACGACACTGCAGCTTTTTGCTTCTTATTAATTTCCCATAGTTGATCTTCAATCCATTGTAGATCGAAATTTTAGCTCATCTGTTTCTTGTTTACGGGGATGCCCATCTTCTACGCTGATGGACTCATAAGCAGCACGCGATCAAACTTGCCCTTGTAGTAGCCAGCTTCTGTCAACATCTGTCGTATCGTGTATGTCTTGCCCGCGCCAGGTCTGCCGACTATCATCAGCGTAAAATGCGGCAATAGATAATCTTGTTCTCTCTGTGACAACTTAACACCTTCTTCGATATGATTTGGATCGGTTTTTGCTGCGGCACCGTTGCTGACGGGTGGACCTGATTTCTAGTCAACATAGACTTGTTTAAAGACCTTGACAGGCTTCGCGCTCTTTTCCATTATAATATTATAAATGTTTCCCAGCACCATAGCTCAGACAATAGCTGCCACTAATATAACTAATGGAGCCGGTCGTCCCATCAGTCAGGCTCACTATTACCAAAAGGAAAAAGAAGCGTAGATCATTCGAGTCCTGTCTGATCAGAGTCGTGTGCAGGTGTCATTGCCTGGTCTTCAGCCAAACTTTTAAAACCTCGGTGCAGCTCTCAATCAATGCTGTGATGATATGTACTACCAGTTCAGATCATTCAAGTTTCACAACCGATTCTACAATATCGCGCCTGGCGACGATCTCGAGATAAGGGCGCAGATTTTCGTCACAAATCTCAACTATATATCTGGCTAAACAGTGTCGTCTACTGAAAATCTCGAGAATAACGACAGTGTGTTAGATGGTGTAGTGCCTCTGTACTCAAAGCTTTACCCGTTGAGAATACCTTTGAATCCAGAGCTCTATGATCCCTCCTCTAATGATTGGGAGACTTGTTCAGGTAGTGAGATTGCCAACAGACTCAATGTCTCGGTGAGGAAAATCCTCTGCAAATGCATGGCTCAGAATAACGGTTCGCCGATTGTCGACATGTATCCTGATCTATCCAATAGACCTGATGATCTTGAGATTGTGATGAATATCTGGCATCCCGCACTCGAAGTACTCGCGCAAGGAATCTTTGTCTATGACAACGACACTCGCAAGTTTGGCTTCAACCTCACAGGACTCCAGTTTGCGCAACAGCAGTATGTAATCGATTTCCACTATAAGCGCAACAATATCAGAACACCATATCTCGCCTACTACGACTAGAACAACTTTACACAAACAAGCCAGACTAGGAAGATTATCAAAGAGATGCGTCTATGGATTTCGCCTGCGTAAACACTATCATCTGCAAGTCGTGCTAGACTAACCTATTGTTTGGGAATGGGCTCTATCATGGAGTATCCTCCAAATTGGGGTGAGTAGGGGGTGATGAGTGGTCAGCTTTGCTATTGGGATCTCACCGATACATACTTTGTCTATATGCGCAGCATTGGCAAGAAGGGACCTCTGCTTGCGAGCTTCCCATACACCAACACCAAACTCGACCTGCTCTACTCCATCTATCGCTACTTTGACTATCCAGCCAAGGCATAGTTCCACGATCGACTCTATATAAGAACGTCACTGAGGACACAGTTCGTTGACGAGGCTGGTCGAAGAAGTGATATTCTGCAGATCGTCCCGTGTGAAGGACTGCAGTCAAATACTCATATTGACTATGAACCTCATCATACTGGAGGCAGAGACTACAATGCGAAGGATACTCTCGCAAGCCTGAAGAGCTTCTATATAAGTATAACAGACGAGGATGGAGAACCGATCAGGTTTCCAAGTCCTTGGGAACTGCAGATCGCCATATTCTTCATCCCCCCAGACCCCGCAATAACAACTTATTGAGTTAATGTTTTGAGAAATTAATAATACTCAGACCAAATTGTTCTTTCTACCCTTCTTGACTGGCTCCTTGCTCAGTTCAAGAACGTTGGTGATCATGATCTCTTTCTTTTTATTTTTTTCTGAGTTTTTGACGAGTCTCTTTTTCTTTTCCACTTCTTCTGAGGCCTCGAGGTTGAGCTCTTCGCTGCTGGTGACATCTTCTATGTCCTCCTCAGCTGCGGCGCAGACCTCTTTCTTATCAGCTGCCTGTTCTCTCTGGGCCACTGCTCTCTTCCCCAGTCTGTACTCATCGATCTCTTTCATGAGATCATCGTTGAGCTTGTTGATGTCGTCGATCATGAACTTCGTGAAAAAGGAACCGCATCCTCTTCTTGTCAGCCAGAATTTCAGATCTTCTGGCTATTCAAAGATCTTCTTCTCATAGATCTTATAAACCGCTATAGCAAGCGAGTC
>Ga0172373_10005545_pt1 | contig 17240 bp, 17 predicted proteins | sample Lak10m_2_FD_114546 | JGI IMG/M metagenome (GOLD analysis project Ga0172373, IMG submission 114546) | Freshwater microbial communities from Kabuno Bay, South-Kivu, Congo - kab_092012_10m | ecosystem: Environmental > Aquatic > Freshwater > Lake | place: Democratic Republic of the Congo...
AACTCGAGCGCGACGTGCGCGGCATGCGCGGCGGGGACGTTCTCGGCGGCGGTCGGGGCGAACTCGAGCGCGACGTGCGCGGCATGCGCGGCGGGGACGTTCTCCGAGGCCGTTGGCGCCACGGCCGCGAGCACGTGCACGCCGTGCGCGGCGGGGACGTTCTCGGCGACAGTAGGGGCGATCTCGAGTACGATGTGCGAAGCATGCGCTGCGGGGAGCTTCTCGGCGGCGGTGGGCGCGAACTCGAGCGCGACGTGCGCGGCGTGCGCGGCGGGGAAGTTCTCGGCGGCGGTGGGCGCCACGACCGCGAGCACGTGCACGCCGTGCGCGCCAGGGACGTTCTCGGGGTCGTTCGGTGTGAGCTCGAGCGGCACGTGCACGCCGTGCGCGGCGGGCAAGTACTCGGCACTGGCAGGCTCGACGGCGTGCGTGGCGTGCCCCGCGTACGCGAGCTCGCCCGCGCAGAGCGCGAGCGCGTACAGCTGCGTGTGCTCCCCCGGGCTGGCGCTCCAGCCGACGATGGCGGCGCGCTACGTGCAGGCTTCGGACTCGGCGCTGGAGGGGGGCGTGGTGCTGGTGCTCTCGCGGGGCGTGAACGTGACGGTGCGCTGGGAGACGCTGGCGCTGGAGGTGCGCGACGCGCAGGGGGCGGTGGTGGCGGCGCCAGAGCTTTTCGAGGGGACGACACGCGTGTTTGTCGCGGAGAACGAGGAGGGCGGGCTCTCGTACACGGCGGCAGCGTCGAACGCGGCGGGGCCTGCCGCGGGGCGCGTCGCGCTTGTTGCCGCGCAGGTCGAGTGCGTGGCGATGGCGACGAGGCGCGCGGACGCGTTGCACCGCGTGTTCGTGTCGGCGGGGCGGCTCGACGACAGCCGCTCGTGCCGCGTGCGGTGCGGGCCCGGCTTCTTCCGGACGCACAACCTGCGCGGGGCGCGCTGCCAGGCGCACTGGAGCCCGGTGTGCGGCGCCGGCGAGTTCCTGGTGGCGGGCACGCCGGAGAGCAACGCGTTCTGCCGGCCGTGCTCGGGGTGCGCCGGGCGGCGGCTGGTGCGCGCGTGCACGGCCGACGCCGACGACGAGTGCGCGGCGTGCGAGGTGGAGGAAGCGGCGGGCGCGGAGGCACAGGGCTCCCCAGCGGCGGGCGCGCGCGTCTGGGCGAACGCGCACGGCGAGCCGTGCCGCGAGGGCTGCGCCGGGGGGCTGGTGCTCGACCGGCGCACGCGCGTCTGCGAGGCGTGCGCGCACCGCTGTCCGCCGGGCGCGCGCTTCGCGGCGCCGGCGGCGCGCGACAACTGCACGCACTGCGAGGCGTGCGACGCCGGGGCCCTGCCGCGGGGCGGGGTGTGGGACGCCGCCGAGGACCGCGAGGACTGCGTCGCGACGTGCCCGGTCGGCTTCCGGCTGCGGTCGACAGGGGATGCGCCCGCGGCGGGCGCGCTCGAGTGCCTCGAGGTGCTGCCGGTGGACCGCCGCGTTCAGCTGGCGCCGGCGCCGGTCGCGGCGCGCTGCGCGGAGGGCGGGGCCGTCGACGCCTGCGCGCGCCCCGGCTGCCGCCTGCACGCGGGCGTGTGCACGCCGTGCTTTGAGATCCCGGAGGCGCGCGCTGCGCTCCCGGTCGCGACGCAGGAGCTGATGCCGGGCACGGGGCTGATGAGCGCCGACGACAAGCTGCGTCTGCGCTGGCAGTTCACGAGCGCGTGCGAGTGGGCGTGTCTGAGCCCGTGGGTGCCGGTGCAGAGCGCGGACAAGGCGCACTGGAAGTGCGAGACGCGCGAGGTCGTGGAGGCGATCCTGGCGCTCGACCGCTGGAGCGTCGAGCCGTCCGACGGGCACGTGCAGTGGGTCAAGACGCAGACGCTCCCCGAGCCCGAGGCGGCGCTGCAGGCGGAGCGCGTGCTGCGCCTCGTCGTCGTGCTCGCGTGCGTGGGCGCGCCGATCGCGATGCTGCTCTGCGTGCTCTGTCTCAACATCACGCGCGCGTGCTTCGCGCTGGGCGAGCACGCGAAGACGGGCTAGGGTGCTGCGGACTGTTATGGATTGTGTATCAAAATAAAAATGCTGCATGAGGCGAGAATGCAGACGCGCGGCACCTATCAGCCGAAGATCCGATGTGTATCCTTAGTCGCGACTCCACATGTCGAGCACCGCGCTGGCAGCGCGTGGGGTCCACAGCCATCGCACAGCTCCATGTGAAAACAGGGCGCGACCGCGCACGTCCTCGGCGCGGCGTGGCAGCGCGCGCACGCGCCGGCGACGTCGAGGATCTCGTGCGCCGCGTCGCTCGCGCTGCGGCACATCGGGCACTCGCGGGAGTGCGCGAGCACGCCGGCGGCGCACGCGGCGCAAATGCACCGGTGGAAGCACGGGCTGAACGCGACCGTCGCCTCCGCCGCGAGGCAGACGCAGCACTCCGCGGCGGGAAGGTCCGCCGGGGCCGCGGGGCCCCCCGCGCGCGCGGCCGCGGGCGGGGGCCCGTCTGGGGCCCGCCCCTCGGGGGCCCGCCCCGCCGCGGCCCGCCCCGCCGCGGCCCGCCCCGCGCGCGCCCGGCGCCCGCCCGCGCCGGGCTCGAAGCCGGGGCAGAGCTCCCGGCTCGCGCGCAGCGCGCGGTCCTCGAGCTCCTGCGCCAGCAGCGCCACTCGCTCCCGCGTGTGCTCTCGGAGCAGGACGAACGGGCCCGGTACGCGCTCGTCGAGCGCTCGCGAGAGCTCCAGGTGCTTCTGCGCGCCCCGCAGGTCCCGCGTCTCGGCGAAGCAGCTCGCGAGGACGATGCTGTGGCAGACGAGCTCGGCGCCCGGCGGGAGCGCGCGCATGGCGTCCTCGAGCACCTCGATGGCCTCCGCGAAGTGCCGCTCCAGCCTGAGACAGTCTGCGAACATGAGCCTCGCCGGAATCCCGCTCCGCACGTCTTCGCACAGCTCCGGCAAGGCGTCGATGTGTCTGAACAGCTCGATGGCATCCTTGTGGCGTCCGCACATTGCGGTCGCGTGGGCCCCGTAAAAAAGGCCGACAGCCTTGATCTTGTCGAGGCGGAGGTTCGCCGCGTAGACGCACACGGCATGCGCGTACTTGATGCTCGCCTCGTACGCGCGGTTGTTGTAGCAGGAGATGGTCATCACCACGAACGCGTGCACGGGCCGCACGTCGTCCCCGGACGCGACGTAGATGTCGAACGCCTTCTCGCACAGCTCGAGCGCGCGGTCGCGGCGGTCCAGCGCCAGCATGCACATCGCGACGAGCATCGTGTTTTCCGCGACGAAAATGTTGTCGGTGTCCGGCACCCACAGGAGCGCGCCTGTCTTGTATCCGTCGACCACTCTCTTCTGCTTCTCTGGGACGCACATGTAGTCGGACGCGCGTGCGCAGTCTAAGCAGAAGTGAAAACAGATCATGGCCACCTCCGCCAGGTGCATCGAGCGATAGCACTTGCCCATGGTGCGCACGACGCAGACGAGCGCCCACTCGACCTCCTCGCCGCACGTCACGAAGACGTACAGCGCGTGCTCTGCGATGAGCAGGCACTTGTCGAACTTCTTGTTCATGAAGTAGCAGAACGAAATTTGATCCAGGATCTGTCCACACGCGACCCGGAACCGCTTTCCGGAGGTCACGTACACAATCGCCGCAATCAGGAAGTGCTCGACTGCCTCCGCGTACCTCTCCTGCTTGAAGAGCACGTCGCCCGTCTGCACGCATTCCGGAATCAGCGCGGACACCTTCTCGCGAAACTTGATTCCATTCACGCGGTCGCCGGCGAGCAAGAGGCTCTGGCTCGCGTCGAGAGCCGTGATGAGCTTCCTGAACTGCCTCTTGCCCGCGGCGATGCGCTCGAGGCGGTCTGGAAACTGCGACAGTGTGAACAAGGCGCCCACCAGCCTCCGCAAGCCCCGGTCCTCGGCGGGGAGCATCTCCATCACGCCGGGCGCGTCGCTGCAGCACGCGAGCTGCGCCTGGATCTCCTCGCTGACGACGTCACTGACGGCGCCGGTCGCCCGGCGCATGTGTCCCGGGTGCGCGAAGAGCGCGATGACGAGCTCGTCGTGCACGTAGTACCCGCTGTGCTCGTGCAGCGCCCACCCCCGCGGCGCCTCCTCGGACGCGGCGGCGGCGGGCGCGGCGGGCGCGGCGGCGGCGGGCGCGGCGGCGGCGGGCGCGGCGGCGGCGGGCGCGGCGGGCGCCGGGGCGGGCGCGAGCGCGAGTGCGAGCGCGGAGTAGTCCGAGCAGCCGGGGAACGACGGCGCGCCGCTGCGGCTGAGGTTGCTCTGCGGCGCGACGGCCTCGACGCGCCACTTGGCGGCTTCGACGCGCGGCGCGGCCATGCGTGCGGGTGTCAAGTCTCGGACGCCAACAAGGTTTTTACAGTCGGACTTGGAGACAAGAGGATTCTCTGAAATTTTTTTATTTGCAAAAAAACATATTTTTCTTAAGAAAATTCATAAAAAAAAATGATAAAAATAAATAGGCATTCCGGCGTAATGCAGACGCGCGGCACGTGTCAGCCGAAGATCCGATGTGTATCCTTAGTCGCGACTCCACATGTCGAGCACCGCGCTGGCAGCGCGTGGGGTCCACAACCATCACAGAATTGCATGTGGAAGCAGGGCGCGACGGCGAATGTCCTCGGCGCCGCCAGGCAGCGCGCACACGCCGCGCCGTCGTCGACGACAGCGTGTACAGCGTCGCTTTCCCCGCAACAGATCGGACACTCGCGGGTCTTGCGCATGACACTCTCAGAGCAGGCTTTGCACACGCATAGGTGGTAGCACGGGCTGAAGGCCATGACCGAGCACTCGTTCAGGCACACACAGCACTCGCGTTCGATTTCTCGCTGGACGCCAAAGTTCGACTGGGGTTTCGCGCTCGCCACGGCCTTCTTCCCGCGCTTCTTGTGTTTCTTCACGGTGAAGTCCGGACAGAGCTCGATTGTAGCCCGTAGAGCCTCGTTGTCCAGACGCAGCGCGAGGTCGTGTACAAGTTTTTCGACTTTCAACCTCTTGTTCAGGACAAACTGTGGGGCGCTCCCCTGCGCGAGAAGCAAGTGCTTTTGTGCGTCGATAATGTTGCTCAGATCGACGCAGCATGCGGTCATGACGATGTTAAACCACACGCTCTCTTCGCCTTGCTGTGTAATACTCTTCACCGCCTTGAGCGCCTCCACCGCCTTCGCCGTCTGCTGGTCGCTCTGCAAACAGTCTGCGAACATAATCCTGTTCGGGACCTCGTTCTCCTTGCACCGGCTCTCGATCGGAATCTGGTAGAGCAGCTCGAACGCTCGGATGGCCTCCTGTGCATTATTACACATGGCGTACCCGTGGCCCAGGTACATGAGGTCAAAGGCCTGGTCCTTCTTGTTCTGTGAATATCTTGAGATCTCATACGCAGCTTGCGCAAACCTCAACGAATCCTCGTACATATCCTGCGCGTAGCATGCCTCGGCCATGGATGCAAACGCGTTGCGGGATACTCCGGGCTCGCTGGCGCTCGTGTACATCTCGAACGCCTTCTCCAGGAACTCGAGAGCACAGTCTTTTTCTTCCATCGAAAGCAGACAGATGCCGATAGACAGTGCCTTATCCGCATGGAACACATTGTCGATATTCGGCATCCAGAGGAGCGCCCCGACCTCGTATGCACTCACGGACTTGTGCAGCTGCTCGGGCGTGTAGAGCGATGCAAAGCACCGCGAGGACTCGAAACAGCAGATGTAGTGCATCAGCGCCAGTCCGTGGAAGTTCATGGCGCGGTAGCACTTTGCCATGACGTTCAAGACACCAAGAACAGCCCAGTCCACCTGCTCACTGCACTTCATGTACATGTACAGCGCATGCTCTGCCATGCGCAGGCACCCGCGAAAGTCCTTCATCATGTACAGACAATACGAAATTTGCTCCATGATCTGTCCTGCTGGAAGCGTGAACTTGCCTCCGGCGGTCAGGTAAAACGCCCCGCAGATTCGGAGATGCTCTGAAGCTTCCTTGTAGCGTTTGCGCTCGTAAAGATGGTTTGCCTTCTGCACGGACTTGGGAAGCATCGCGAGAATCTTCTCTCGGCACTTGAGCGTGTTTGCAAAGTCTCCGGTGCAGAAGAACTTGCGCGCCAGGTTCAGCGTCAACAAAAGTCGCCCAAGTTCCGTCCTGGCCTGTGTGACAATCTCTAGTCGGTCTGTGGACGTGGCCTCGGAGAAGAGCACGCCCAGAAGCTTCCTGAAGCACTGGTTTTCCGCGGGAAGCATCTCCAGCACAGCAAGAGTCTGCTCGTTCCACGCAGGCTCACAATCGCCGTCCGCCAGGTCGTATTCGTCTCCGAGCATCAGCTGCAGCTGGCCGGGATGCGCGAACAGTGCACGCCCATGCTCTTGCACAGTGAAGTATTCGGACTCTGGGTCCCGCGTCCAACCCACCGGCAGCGTGGAGTCGCTCCCCTCGAGGATGGGTCTGAATTCAGGGTAGTTCGGAATAAGCCGAGCCGCGCGCAACGAATCTGGCTTGGCGATTGAAGGCGCGAGGATCGGCATTGCTTTATGAACGCACTGAAGCTCTCAGGCGATGAAATAGAAAAAGTTAGGGATTGTGTTTTGTTGACGTGGATTTTTTCCTTTTGATTAAAGTCAGAAAAATGTTTTCTAAATTTATTAAAAAATAAAAAATGCGTCAGTTCAACGGCGGCGCGTACTGGCATGCGCAAACTTACCAAGCCACGCCTTCTGCAGTCGTGACGATGTTGGGCAAAACAGACAGTCTGCACATGTCAAAGCCTCTTTCCAATGCAAAGGCACCAGAAAAGTCTGCTGCAATGAACGTAGCATCAAATACATAAACGAACCAGATACGGGTTCTGCAAGTGTATCGTCAGAACAAGAGGCTGTCCAGAGTTATTCAAAAAAACTTCTGCTCGATCAAAGAAATCTTTTGCATCTTCTTCGGTTTCAAACCAGTTTCGCAGCACTCTTGTAGACCATTCATTTTTTTGTACATCAGTTAGCAATTTTGATGTCCGTATAATCCAGTCCAGCACAAACACGCTGAAATACAGAGGTCTTATTTCTTCATATGATTTGTAGCCATGATTGTCAATATTTATTAACTTCAATACTTGATCAAAATTACATCCCATATTTCTTAACAAATGTGGTCTTAGTAAGCGCATGAAACGGCTAAACCCATATACTAGATCTTTTTTATCGTCACATAGCTCTACCCACCAAATTAAATTTGCGTGAATTTCTTCATCATTTGTATCTGCAACCACGTCCCTCATGAATATCACAAGCAAAATTTGACACTGGATTAATCTGTGAGATGAACCGTTGTTTTTTAGCTCAAGAATTGTTTCGTCCATGTATTTTTTGAACTCTGACAACTCCATGATTATTATCCTACGATCATAAATATTAAAATTCGTAAAATCTTAAACAATCACTGCAATATGCGCGAACGAAGTCATTTTGTATTTGAGAGAAAATGTTTCATAGTATATTTCTAGTGTATTATGACAGCGGGAAACTGAGTAGGCGTGCTTGGCAGATCGGAACTACCAAGGGCACCGGCGGCGACGTTCTGGTTCTGGAAGAGGCGGCATACTGCGACGAGGGGTTCTTCTACGGTATTTGTTCTTGCTGCATCACAAGAGCTGGCAGACAGCGTCGCGTGCGCGCCGGCCGCATGCCGCTCTCTATCTGACGCGACCGGGCTCGCCCGCGCGCAATTTTTTTTGTTAAAACAGAGACCATCGCGCCGATCCTCTCGATCGGCAGCGCGTCGCTGGTGGCGATCTCGACGCTGACGTCGGAGATCAACTTTTACACGCGTTTAATCAAGATGCAAGACCCCGTGAACGACCGCCCGCTGTTCCAGACGCGCAGCATCGAGCTCGCGTGCGAGAAGTGCATCGAGGACGGCGTCGGCCACGAGTGCGTGCACCGCCTGCACCTCGTTCCGATGTGGCAAAGCCAAGAAAGACACCGCAAGCTGCGAATCATGATGCAGGACCGGCCGGACCTGATCCAGAGCGAGCTGGCGGGCCTCGCCTTCGACTCGCTGCAGCAGGTCTTCCGGAAGGCCGACATCAAGATCGCGATGACCATCGACCCGCTGCCCCTCGTCGATCACCAGATGGTCTGGGTAGTAATCGACCCGGTACAGTCCTCCGCCTTGCGCTTGCGTGCGACCTGCGTGTGAATCCACTCGTACACCAGCCCCCGCTCCGTGTGCTTGGCGAGCTGCGTCCACCCGTGCGCGCGCGGGTCTCTGCCGTCGGCCAGCAGCTCAAAGAGCGGCCGCATGTGCGCGAGGAAGCGGTCGCGCGCGGAGCGGTAGAGCGCGCGGTGCTCGTTGGTGAAGTCCGCGTTGCGCGCGAGCACGTCCCGGAGGAGCACCGGGGTGAAGGCGAGCTGCCTCGCCGCGGCGAGCCTGCCTATGTGAGGAAAGCGCCGCGCGGGGTCGCTGAGTTCCTCTTGCAGCGGCGCGTCCTGCACGTGCGGAAGGGCGAGTACGTTCTGCCAGCAGCCGGGGAGCTCTCTCGACGTGCGCAGCTCGGTCGGCGGGTATTTGACAGCGATCGTCGACAAGTCTTTAGTCGTGCAGACCCGCGTGCGGCAGCTCTTGGCCAGGACCGGGATCCACGTGTACTCGTCGCCCATCAGGCCGTGCTCGAAGGCGCCCTCTCCCAGCGCGTACGACTCCATCGCAAGGACCTCGCCGCTGCTCCAGCTGCTCGCCGGGGAGCTCTTCACTGGACTCGGCAGCGACATGCCGCTCACTTCGAAGTGCGAGCCGTCCGCCGGCAGCCACACCTTGTACACCGGCGTGTAGGACACGCTCTGGTGGTTCGCGAAGCCTGCGCTCCGCTGCACCTGCATGCGCACGTCGGTGACGAAGCCCTGGAAGCAGCGCTGGTTCACATGCGGGCGGTGGCCGTTGCCGAGTATGTCTCGCAACTCGCTGACTGAGAGCGTGGACACAAAGGTCGAGTCGTCGCTGCACTGCTCGTCTTTGATCGACAGCAGCTCAAGGATGAGGCCCGTCCACGGCATGTACACGAAAAGCTCGTCGTCGCAAGCGGCGGCAAGGGCCGCAGCGGGCGCCGCGGCGGGGGCGACAGCAGCCGGCGCCGGCGTCGTCTGTGTCGCGCGCGTTTCGGTGGCAGGCGCCTGTGGTTTGCAGCGCGCGGCGCAGCTCGCGGCCGCGGACTGCGACGCCACGCTCATGAGGAAGCGGAGAATGCCGGGGTTGATGTGCTCCTGACTTGCTTGCATCGTGTGCAGGCGGCTGGAGGGCCTGGCAGCGACTACGCGATCGTCTCGCTCGTGCGCGAGCGCGGAACCGTCACGGTGAGCCATGTTTGCGAGATGTGTGTCTGTGCTTGCTCTCAAAATGCCCACGGTGCCCGTCAGAAATCTCGGGTCTGAAATCGGCGCAAAAATAGCGGCACTGCCCGAAACTTAGGGACGCGAAAAATCATTTTTACTCAAAACTTGCACACCGGCGCGGAGAAATTCTATGCGAGCAGGTACGCCTCGTGGCACGTTTGCACAAATTTATCGATCTCGACCGTCTCCTCGCACAGGAAGGCCGGGATCACTTCGCTTCGGAGCTTCACGAAGAAGCCCGTGAGTTTGCGCTGCATGAGGACGCTCTCGGCCTCGAGCATCATCTGCTTCAGCTTCATGTCGATGTCGAGCCCGAGGAAGAAGAGCGCGAGCATGCTGCACTGAGACTCCTCGTGGTCCTCGATGAACTCGCGCAGCGTCTTGAAGACGCGGATGAGAGGGTTGATTTCGTACTCGCTGCAGATGCGCTCGAGGCTGTCAGCGCAGCACTTTCGCAGGGCACGCTCGTTTTCAGGGAGCATGATGCGCGGGATCAGCTGTCGCAAGTCGAGCTTCGCATGCGTGCACACTTTCTGCCGCTTGTGTTCGGAGCCCTCCTGGCGCGCGTCCCCCTCACGGCCTGAATGTGTGCAGGTACTGGGCATCGACGTCCTCATGAACTGCAAAGGTCAGGGTGCGCTCGGCGGCATTATTTTTTCCTGAACTTCTTTGCTCGTGTTTTGCCTGCATGCGCACGCCGCGCCCGTCACGCGGACACTGACTCTCGCGGCGCGCCGCAGAGCCGGAGAAGCAGTTTGCCCTCGTCGAGCGGCACATCGCGCGCATCCGCGGCATCCGCAACCTGGTGCTCTCGCCAGTGGTGATCATGGTCGAGCGCAATCTAGGGTAAGCAGAAGCTGTTGTCGCTCGCGTCGCTGCTGCGGCGCGAGCGTGTTTCCGCCAGCGCACTCGCGCCAGCCGCGGTGCGCTCCAGAGTCCCCAAGACCGACGCCGCGTGGTCTTGCGTCTGGAGACGCGACACCGCGTGCTCGGGCGTGTCGGCGCGCGACACCGCGCTTTCCGGCGTGTGCACGCGCACGGTCGCGCGCTCGAGTGTGTTGACGAGGGCTGCGACATGCTGCGATAGACCGGCGAGCTCTTCGCGAATGCCCTGGAGGTCTGCGCGCCACAGGCTGCTGTCGGCAGCCTGTGATTGCTCGCGCGCATGCTGCACGGGCTCGCGACTACGCGAGTTCCGGATGCTCGTGTTCAACATCCTCAGCTGTCTTTCGATGTGCGTCATGCTGTCTGCACTGCGCTCTTTCAAGTCGCCGAGCTGCACTTGGATGCTGTTGAGGTCGAGGGCGAATCCCAGACTCATGCTGTTTCTGGGCGGGAAGCTGCGAAAGAGCATGGCGCGCACAGCACGCGCTCCGTCCCAGCAGATTTACTTTTTGCCCCGCTTTATGTAGTATACCACGTTTATTTTTTTCTATTTTCTCTTTGGTGTTTGCCTCGTTTCTTTGTTTCATTTTCATTCATTTTGTTTTTTTCTTCGTTTTCGAATTCAATTTATTTTTTGGTTGCATTTTGACTCGTTTCTTTTTTAAACAAAACAGGTTTGAGAGTGAGCACCACGAGCGAGCCCTGTCGCACCTTCCCAACACGCGGTTCCGGATCGACCACCAGGCGAAGCGGTTCGGAATTCTCACCACAGAGGAGGTCAAGTACGCAGCATGCACGCTCCTCAACACGCTACTGCGCGACCAACGCGTCGCCTTCTGCGACCCGCTCCTCAGCGAGGACCCGGTCGGCAATCGCAAGCGCGTCGAGGAGCAGCTGCGCATCTACTCCATGCAGTTCAAACAGGCAGCCAACGTGTTCGGAAAGCAGCGGCAGGCGCTCAGCGGCAAAGTCGGCGGCATGAAGGATGACGTCGCCATCGCGCTGCAGCTCGGGATTTACTACAGCAGCCGCGAGGGCCTCTACGCGTAGGGCGCTAGATTGCTACTTCTTGCCCGACGGCGTCGCTCGCTGTTTGCGCCTCGCAGTCCGGCGTTTGGCGAGCCCCGCCCTCGTGTGCGTGTCGCCGTAGGATTACAACCTGTGGTTGCGCATCCTGCACCAGTATCTCCTGGGCGCCGCACGCGCCCTGATTGAGGTCATTACATTTCATCTTGACAAGCTCGTTTACCGGCACGGTGCGCAAGCGGAGCGCCTGCAGCAGCTTTGCGCTGGTGGCTTCGGGGATGTCGCCGATGTTCTTGAGGGCGACGATGAGGCGCGCAGTGTTGAAGCGCGCTGCATCATTGCGGCGGTGACCGTTCTCGCACGCCTGCAAGCCGCGGAGCTCCGCTTCGGTGGCCTGCATGCTCTTGATTGTGTAGGAAAGCTGCGCTTCAAGGTTATGAATCTTGTGCTCCTGCGCCTTGATAATCCTCGAGAGCCGGCATATCGAGTCGGTCGAAAGGTCGTAGCCTGTGAGTATTTTCGCTGATGCGTTCTCGTCGCGATGTGAGCGCTTGCACTTGAAAAGCTGATAGAAGTCAGAGTTAGAGTGGTGCTTTAGGTTGCCGTACGAAGACCTGCGCGACTGCTCGAGGCGGTCGATGCTCGCGATCATAGGTGCGTTCAGCATGTTGTCGAAGCGGATGACACCCGCGGACATATTGAAAAGCTCCAGCACGCAGAGCAAGGCTTCCTCGTTGGTCGGTGGAAGTGCAGGCAGCGAGTTTCTGTCACATGCGACTTTGAGAGCACCTGTCGTTATGTTGCTGATAATGCAGATGCTTTCAAACTGCGTGTCGTTGGTGTTGGCGGTATACAGGATACGCGGCTTGAACATGGCTTCGATGACTTTCATAATGAGGTTGCGGGTGTAATCCGACTGCGCGAAGCCCCAGAACCCGAAGTACTCCTCGTGGTATGCAGTGGCCAAACTCTTTGAATGAGGCCTGTGAGGCTTCATGGATAGCCATGCCGCAAGTTTGGCACTCTGCTCCTCGTTCATGCGCATATCTTTCACCAGGTCTGCATGCATAAACGCGTGCCGACGGCTCATGCGGCAGGCTGTCTGTTCTGCGCCAGGCATTGCAGCCGCCTCGTTGACGATGCGACTGTCATTTTTCTTCTTGGTCAGCATGGTAGCGCCGAGACACACAAGTCTTTTTTTCGGAGAGTTTATACTTTTTAAGCGCGACGGCGCATAAAAGTTCAGGAGCCACTTTGCGTTCTCAAGTTCGTGGTAATTCATGCAATCGCGGCCTGTTTTTATTTTCGCTTTATTTATAACAAAGTTCAAGTCCATGGTGTAGGGTGCTTGCAGCAAACACACAATTATAATCTTAATGTCGAAAAGGCGGGCTGCAGTGCCTCTTCAGGGATACTGAAGACTGCAGAGGCATCCTGTTTTTTGCTTGAGTTCATGGCGTTTCTGCAAGCGGCGCGCGCAGAAGGTCCGCGACGCTCCGGCTCGCCACAAGCATACCGTTGCCGTTCTGCGCATGGTAAAACGACGCCAGCTCGCGCTTCACACAGCACGGCTTGTCCTTGCGGACGCACGTTTTTTTTTTCATCGCGATCGCGTCAATCGCATCGAGCTCGCGTGCTTGGAAGATGGAGCGCCACACGTTGTTTTTCTCCTCGCCGATGGTTGCAGTCAGTCTCGTAAGCACCCTCGTGTCGCACTGTTTGATCTCCACCGTGTTTATTCCCAGTAGGAAGTACAAGAGACACTGCATCGGTAGCACAGTGATGGGCAACTTCTTGCGGCGAGTGATCCAGTGGAAGCAGCAGATGCAGCACTGTATAGGAACTTCCTCGACATCGGCATCCCAGTCGTCGGACAGGTGATCCACGCTCGCCTGCGAGACTGTGTCAGTGTCTGCATCGGCAGTCAGCGTGTTTTCGGCGGCCAAACGAGTGTCGCTCACGACGTTGGTATCTGTTGCAGTGTGGGGTGCCATCGAGTCACTCTCGTCATCGGCAGAGCAATCTTCTTCTCCGCGGAGTGTCTTGGAGCATGAGTCCATGTCCAAAGGTAAGACGGAATCATTGATGGCTTCTGTTCCGACCCGGAGACAGCGTGTGAAATTCCACAGGAAAACAATCGCAGGGTCCCTGATTCCTGCGTTGATCTGTCTGTCGACAATGTCCAGAATATCGACTTTCGAGATCTGCTTGTAAACCACCTTTCGTGTATCGCCACAGAAGACGCATGCGTGTCTCTCCATGTCCCGGCGCGGCCGAGATCGTGCACTGTGATCAAACGCGTTCAAACCGCCATCAGCTCCAATTTGTGTTTCTCATATGTTCAATTTTCCCAGATTTTTTTGTTTCATTTTTATTTAATTTTTATTTTAAACTATTTTATTTTAATTTCATTGCACGAATCCAGTGTGAATGAAATGATAAACTAAAAAAGAGTGCTCCCAGGTTTGAACTGGGGACCTATCGATCTGCAGTCGATTGCTCTGCCACTGAGCTATACACTCTCGGTGTGCTATTCTCGCATACCACTGATGTAGCTTAACTTGCAGAGTTCTTTATCACTTCAGCACAGAGAACGAAGATTTCCATTTGGGTCTGTTTGCAAAGATTTTTTAATTTTGTTGTGTGTTTTCTTTACATGAGACTCAAAAAAAACTGGAAAAAAATCACCGAGACTTCACGCCTGCGGTGTTTTGTCACCATGGTGTCCAAGAAGCAAGCCGCTGAGCCTAAGGATGTTGTGAATGACACGCCGGCCACCACCGCCGACGAACCGAAGAAGAAGAAGAAGCGCGCGGAGGGCCGTCCGCACAGGCGTTTGTTAGAGCCCATGTTGTTCAAGCGCAAAGAGGACGTTCGCCGCAAACTGGACGTGCACAAGGCGAAGTGCGTGCTTCTGCAAGAGCGACTGGAGTTGTACGAGAGGGAGATGGCGCTACGCGCAGAGGAGGCCTGAGGCCGCGCGGACGCGAGCGCGCCTCATTGCAGTGCCCCGGCGCGCACGCTTGTCGTCGTGTGCAGCAGTGTGCATAAGGTCCGCGCCTTCTTCAGGCGACTATTTTTCTATTTTTTCGGACTGCACGAGGTGCAATAACGTTACTTGGTGCAACAACGTGCCCGCCAAGATGCTGATCATACAGAGGCCCACGACCTCGGCTGCATACTGCTCTCGGCTGTCGGCGGCGACCCGCACGCCGATGCCGATTAGGGAGGCGAAGACAAATATGTCTGCCAGGGCTTCGAGGGTCTTGAGCAGTTTCGTGTTTGGGTTCGTTTCTCGCTGGTAGTGTATGTTTACCAGGTTCAAAAACTTGAGGAAGTTACGCAGTCCGAATAAAGATACGTAAATGCTCAGGAAAGGCGTGTCTATTGTCTGGTTGAGCTCGAGAGACAGTAGCACTTGCGCGGCGATTAGGGGGCCGACGGCCGCGGCGCCGGCGCTCGAGAAAAAACCCTGGTCGCTGCCGCAGCTTGCGTCGTCTGTGTCTGTGCGCCGCAGATGCCGGAGCAGATGCACGCCAGTGTGCACCGCCGCGTACGCGCCGCAGACGACCTGGAGGGTGATCTCCTCCTGGATGATGAGCAGGCTTTCTGCAAACGCCAGCTTGCCGAGGCTGAACAGCGCGACCACGAAGGGCAGCGTGATGCTCCCGTGTGCAAAGCACGGCCTTTTGCCGTGCACGAGCTGGATGAAGTGCTCGCATGTCTTGATGAAGAGGTATAGCGAGAGCACGCTGAGGGCGACGATGGCCCACGAGTCGGTGGTGCGCTGTCGGATGAAGAGCAGGTTGTTGTCGGGCTCGAGCACGAGCTCGAAGTTCCCGTCGACGAGGTCGCACATCGAAATCTCGTAGCTGTTGTCCGTGAACGACAGCATGCGGTTCGAGGTTGGCCGGTTGCAGTGCAAGCCCGCGGTGCCGAGCATGAAGCTCGAGAAGTCGCGTGGGAGCTGGAGCTGGTCGACGTCCACGGGCACCTCGACAGGCCCGGTGGGGAAGACCAGCACGGATGCAGGCGGAGAGTCCTGCACGATGCTGCAGAGTGCGCTGCGCGCGGGCTCGCAGGGCATCCGGCGCCAGAGGCGGCTAGGGTGGAACGTCCCGTAATCGTACCACTGGATGCGGTCGCGGTTGATCTTCACCGTCGAGCACGAGATCTGCATCTCGTACATGGGGCCCGAGTTCCACTCGATTTTGCGGTTGTCGTGGTGCAGGTTTGGGAACGTGTTGCCGTTGATCGAGACAAAGGGCATGCCAGTGGCCTCTTAAATGCACCAAGTGCAGCGCTCGCTGTTCGCGCGGAAATAAATACACAACAAAGCCCTCGGACCGCAAGGGCCCGGGCGCGCGCACGAGGGCAGATGACGACGGTCGAGGACAATGTCGTGGATTCTATCCTCAAGTGCATACGCTTGGTCGAGGAGAAGCATGCGATGCTCGGCGCGACAGAGAAGAACACGGAGGCTGCTCTCGAAGACGCGCGGGAGCTGCTCTTTGACGTGCGCATCGCCTTGTGCCGGCTCGCGTCCGCGCTGGTGACCGCGCCGATCACGGGGCGTATGTTTCTGCCGCTGCCCGCGAGCTACGTGACCCCCGAGGAGGCGCAGGCGAGCCTGCGCTTGCAGCTCGGACTACAGCCGGACGCCGCAGCGTAGGCGGGCTCGCGCGCAGACACGCTGACTCGCAACCAATTGTAAGCATTCACGGGATTTCGAGGGGTATTGAGTGATTTTGAGGGGTGCCGAGGGATACTGAGAGATTTATTCGCGTGTGTTAAATAAATTTACAAGTGCTCATTGTGCCTTGCGGCGCCCACCGCGGCGTACTCAGAACGAGCGGGAAATCGCGCCCATTTCATTAAACAAACACGCATATGCAGCTCAGTCATCTCGGGAGTCAGAGGCTGAATGGGCCGAAGCCCCATGCGCTGGCGCAATCCACTGACTGCAATGTGTTCATTTTCCTTCAAGAGCCAGTATTCGACGTGGTCGACAACGCACGCGTTCTGCGAGCTGAGCCCAACCTGCTCCCACGACAACAGCGGCTCGCCGCCCCAGCCGCACAGCCAGTCCATGTCGTCGTCGCTCCAGCAGGCAGCTGCCGACGCGCGCGACGCCTGCGACGCAAGAGCTTCTATGTAAGAGTGTCGGCGAGCTGGGTGTGCCATTGGCGGCAGCGTGTGGCCAACAGCGCACGGCGTGCTACTCGCCTGTCAAGCGTTATCTCGTGTTAATGTAAGAGATTTCGCTTTCCTCGTAGAGAAACTCGCAATAAAAATGAAATAAAGCACGTGAATAAGGTAAAATTAAGAAAAAAAAATGAAGTGCACGATGCGCCGAGGCGCTGGAAAGCATGAAAAACGGACATGCTAGAATAAACATGCCGAGCGTCGACGGGCGCGGCCGCCCGCATGCGCTTCGTGGCCGCGGTGCCAGTGCTCGCGGCGGGCGCGCGCGCGAGCAAGGGCGCGCGAGCGCTGCGGGCGCCGCGTGCGCGCGCCGCGCCGCGCGCCGCGCTGCAGCCGCGGCAGATCCTGGGGCTCGCGGCGCTGGCGAGCGCGGCGCCGCTCGCGGCGCTGGGCCCCGCGGCGCCGCTCGCGGCGCTGGGCCCCGCGGCGCCGCTCGCGGCGCTGGCGACGGCGGCACGCTTCGGAGCGCCGCCGCGCGCGGCGCGCGCGGCGCGCGCGGCGCGGCCCTTCGCGGCGGCTGCAGGGTGCGCGCTGCACGGGCTCCCGTGCTGTCCGGGCTGCGACCCGCGCGCCTACACCATCGGCCGCGTCACCCGCGCCGTCGAGTTCGGGCTGAAGCGGCTGAAGATCCGCAAGCCGGGCTCCGTGCTGCGGTGCCTGGGCGCCCGCAGCTGGGACGAGGTGCACGCGCACTTCGAGCGCAAGCGCGCGCACTGGAACCGGCTGCACCCCGAGACGCCGATGACGCTCACGAACTCCG
>Ga0172373_10005546_pt1 | contig 17236 bp, 24 predicted proteins | sample Lak10m_2_FD_114546 | JGI IMG/M metagenome (GOLD analysis project Ga0172373, IMG submission 114546) | Freshwater microbial communities from Kabuno Bay, South-Kivu, Congo - kab_092012_10m | ecosystem: Environmental > Aquatic > Freshwater > Lake | place: Democratic Republic of the Congo...
ACGGTGGCAACGTGTATCAGTGCTTTGGCGTGCTTTCTATCATGAAATCAAAAGGAACGCCGGTCAACACGGTCGTCACGGGCTGCGCGATGTCGTGTGGGTTTATGCTAGCAATCCATGGCGAACATAGATCAATTCACAAGTATGGCACGATGATGTACCACCAGGTTAGTACGGGCGTCTGGGGTAAAGTTGCCGACATGGAAGAAGATTTGTTTGAAGTTAAACGACTTCAAAAGAAGATCGAGGAAATGACATTAAGTCACACCAAGATTAATAGAGAAAAATTAGATAAGGTCTACAAGAAGAAACAGGACTGGTATCTTGACGCAAAAGATGCTCTCAAATGGGGCTGCGTCGATGAAATCGTATGATTGTTAAGTGTCGCATTGGCGACATAGTAACGCTTCAAAAGTCAGACTTCCCTGTCATGCTCAGGAAAGGACCTGGGTATTCTCACAACTACGTTTGTCCTGAATCGACGCTAATAGTTTTAGATTCGATTAGCAGCCTAGAAATTTAAATTTATTCTGCGACGTTTAGGCTTTCTAGTAATTTAGAAAGTTGATTAAAATTTGCGCCCTTATGTAACTGCACGTATTTAGCTCTTTTTATAGAGCCTAATTCTACCCTAAAGGCGTCAGCAACGTTGACGCTTTTTCTATTTGGTAGTTTCACAGCTGCATTAACAATGAACGCTTGACTGGTCACACTTCCAGGAACCAAGCTTAGCTTTACGTTTTTACCCTGTCCTGGCAAAAATAACTGTGTTGCTACTTCTTCGGGAGATTTAAAGTTAAAAAAGAGAGTAGCTGCAGATACTTCGCCTTTTGATTCGAGACCTAGTTGTTGTTTTATTGCCTCGACAATATTTTTACTAAAATCAAATTTTTCTAATTCGTCATAAAAAGCAGCGCGTAAGGAAGGATCTTTGACTATTGCAGCGATTTCCGATTCGCCTAATTCTCTCTGCCTTCTTAAGACTTTTTTTCCATATAGGGTCAAATTCCCGTTGTCTAACAACTCATCTTTCAAAAGGTCTAAAGTGTTTTTTCCGCCTTGTACACCACCCTTAAACAGCATAGAATCTCGTACGTTTTTGTATATGACGGATGGATTTTTTTGAGCTTCTTCTACAGGCTGATCTGCTGGTTTCGGTATGCCAACCAATCTATCGGATTGGTATTTTACATGAATGAAATATTTTTCTTCGCCTTTTGTACTCGTTAAATCATATTCATCGGTTCCTGGAGAAGGAACCTTATCTGCCCTCGCGTCTATTTCAAGTTCTGCGAGTTTATTTTTGACAGTATCTCTCATCGTTTTGCAGTTCTCAAAAAACGCAGCGATGTCTTCAGGCATAGATGTTTTAATAGCCGTGCTAATACGACCGTCTTTTTCTATGTTTTTTATCATAGCCTGATCGCTAATTCTATTCATCGCAGCATAAACAGCATGCTCACCTGCATAACCTAAAATCTTTATAGTAGTTAAATCGCTTTCTTGCGCTTCGCCTGGGGCGACTGTTTTCGCAGTAAAAACTACTTTTATAACTTCTCCGGATGGCATCATCACGTTCCACGTTTTGTACTTTCCTGACACCGATGTAGGAGCTTCCTCAGCCTTAAATCCAGCTTTTTGGAAAAAACGAATATAGTCGATACCAGGCGGAATAGGCGATGCAGGAGCGAATCTAATCTCATCATATTTTGGATGACCAATTCGCCACGAGCCAAATTTATCGCTATTTTTTTCAGCCGTCTGCAAGAGTTTTGTAGTTAATTCTTTTTTTGAAAATCCAGGTAGCGGTCCTCTTTCTAGAATTAACTCGATATACTCTCTTAAAAGATTGCTCACAACTTTGTCCCTTTGCGCCCGTACTTAAATAACCCTAAAATTTGATTCGCTGCGGCGAACGATCCTGTAAATTTATACATATTGCCCTTATAAATAAATACGACACCTTCAACTGGCGACGTAATATTTTCTAGCGACTTCAATTTTTGCATCTGGGTGCTAAGAATTCCCATAGCGTTCTCGTCGCCCGAAGACTCTATCGCAGAAATCGCTTTAGAAACCTCAGCGCGTAATCTAACGATCTCTTCTTCAGTATCGTCGATGAGCGTAGACTGCAATCCCTTTAATAACTCAACAGCAAAATCGTTGATTGCTAATTCTATGGGTTTGATATAGCTCTTCATCCGCACAGGACAGCTTTTAACAAAATCGCTTATCAAACCATGGTCGGATTTATCAACCTTTTTTTTAATGTCAATTAGTGTAGGAGAACCGACCTCTCCCATACAACGCTGCACGACCATTTGAGCTATTTCAGAGGACAGTCCTAAGGCTTCCACATCGAAGCGAGTCTTTACTTCTATATAATCGCGCATCGTGGCGGATCCATCTAAACCTGTCTCGTTTAGCTCATTGAAAATCTTTGAGATCGTTGAGTCAACAATCGTATCATCTGACAACTTTTTCATGCGAGCCAACGCGGGACCTTGAATTTTCCATCCACGTTCGGCGACTGCAGCTTGCATTCTTTCAACGTTGCTGGTCAAAATATCGACACCACGCGCATCGTCCTCTGTCATTTCTACGTTGCCATTCTTCACCTTAAAGACTGGCCATCCATGAAACACGACGTTATTGGAATCGTAATTAATGACGTTGGGATTTTTGGTATAAATGACCTCTGCTGAATACCAACGATTCGCTGCAGGGCCAAATACTTTCGTTTTAGTCTTATCGCCCAAAGTCCTTAACGCGCCATTAAGAACCCTGAAGGCAGAATTAAAAGCATCAGTTAGGTTACCGCGACCGGCGAACTTACTAGCCAACGATTCGGCATCCATGCCACCTCGTGAGATGTCACTACCAGATCTAGCAACCTTTAAAATGTCATTGGACACATCCCAAGAAAAAACGAGGTTAAGACCATCTAGTTTTTCAGAGGCTTTTTCTAGTTTACCTTCTGCTGCGGAAGACAATATGCTCGCGATCTCGTCGAAAGTCAAATCGCGATTATCATACAAATGTTGCAAGTGACCAACGGCGCCGCCCACTTATTCCTCGTCCTTTTCGTTGAGAGTTTGGTTGGTCTTGCGTGCAGACTTCAATTCATTTTTTAAATGGGTTAATACAGTTTGATAATGAGCACGTTTAGCAGATCCTCGAGGATATTTGTTTCTCCAATATTCAGCGTCGGTGCAACGTTGTTCGAGATCTGAAACGTGGTCATCTGATCCCCATGGAACCTTACGATCTCCGGAAATTTCTGCTTCGCGGAGGCGGCCTTCTTCGAGGACGAGCAGCTTGATGAGTTCTCTAAGCGCTGGCGTATACATCGCCTGACCTCTCAGCTTTTTCAACTGCATTCTTAAAAGCACCCCAAATATACATTCTAATATGATCATCGCTGACAGATGAAGCAGCAGATAGTTCAAAATGTTTACGAATAACCTCTAAAAATTGTGGAGTAATATCAACTTCTAAAGTCCCGCCCTTTGGCAAAACGATATTTTTCTTGATCATATTTTCTTGTTGCATTTCACACTCACTTCTTTTTTGGAGTAATTGGAACAGGCCCTGAAGTATCTTCAGCAGATGGTTTTTTATTTTTTTCGATGTCAGGCGCCTTAATAACATTTGGTTTGACTGAAACTTTTTGAGGACCCGTTGTCTTCTTCATTTCAATGCCAACGGGCTTATCGCCTGGGTCGATTGCTGCGGATGCGCTAACTTCTCCTGTTACAATTTGTGAAATACCCTTTAAGAAAGCCAATAACGCTGTTTTCTCTTCCATGTCTAACTCATCAAAATATTTGCTTAAAGCAGCTGAAATTGCGTCATCTTTAAATGACTTACCTGAACGTATTGCATTAAGTTTTTCGACGACATCATCAACAGTTACATCACCCTTTTTAAGTTTTTCAGCTTCAGCGCCGGCGTCAGGAGAATCAGATGTCGGTTCTTCTTTTGAAGCAGCATCTTGTTTTTCTTTTTCTTGAAGCGCCCTTTTTTGTAAAGTTGCTTTCAGGCTTTCACTAATAACATTTGTAATGTATGAATCAATAGTTTTTCGGTTCATGGACATAAATCTCTGTATTAATTATGGATGAATTTTAAATAGGTCAACGGCAAGTACACAAGCTCTATTTTGATAATCCATTTCAACAATTTTCAAATTGCCGATCTTAAATATACCAGGCATTTCTATTACTTCGTCTCCATGAATCATGACAATTGATTTTATATTTAATTGTTTTTTTAGTATCTCGTTAATGAATAAAAAAGTTTTCTTTGTTAAAACTTTCATGTCAATTTTTGGATTTTCACCAAATTCAACACCTATCAAATTTCCTGTTAGCAATGAATTATCTTCTAAGACTAATGAAACAACAATGAAGATATTTTCAATATCTTGTGCTTGCGAATCTGAAGAAAAACTTTCCTGCAAAGATTCACTCATTAATTCTTTAGGTTCATCGTTAAATGGATTATAATTCATTTTCTATTGCAGCATTATACACAATATCCTTAAAAAGAACATCGGCATATTGTGCATATTCATTATCTAATTCAGTAATTTGATCGATGTCTTTCGTATAAACATCCAAAACTACTTTAAATTCTTCAATTGTTATCCTTGCATTATGGCCAATCTTTTTTTCATAATTAAAAAGATTTTCAACAAAAGCATTTCTTAAATCATTCGACATGAACTTAAATGTCTTGTGTAGACGTTTTGGCGATTCAACTGTTTCCCATCTGTCAACAGGGATTATTGCAACACCTGACGCCAAAGGAGCTAGCGGTAATTTACCAAATGCCATTGGTCGACGTGCTTTGTCAATAAAAGATTCGTGAAGCATTTTTAAATGTGTCATTTTACTTTCTTCCACTTTTCTGAAGTTAAATCCCAAACAAATAAATTACCTGATGAAGTTTGTGCATAAATGTCTTTAATAAATTTATCTTCATCTCTTTGCTTTATAAAAAATTCTTTAAATCTTGCCTCAGCCCATTTTGACAAAACCACAGCATGCCCACTGAATTTTATAGCTTCTTCAAAAGAAATTAATTCTGATGTTTCAATTACTTGTTTTTGTCTAGCTCTTTCATTGCGAAATTTTTTAATGTCATCAAATATCTGCTGCAACTGCGGCGTGTCAGCTTCAAGCACAAAGTTTACATCAATCGCAGGATGCTCATCAGCTGAATTATCTAATATTTGCAATATACATCTACGCAATGTTTCCTGTAACAAAGACATATATTTTTAAATTAAAATCAACCCTCCTACAACAGCCGATTCATTAAAGTTAGATCCGTACGTATATATTTTTTTATTTCTATCAATAACGCAAGATCCACCTTTGTATTTCATGTCTCTTTCTTCGCCTACTCTATTAGACACAATTACGTTTGCACCTGTATCTTCAGCTAATTCAACCCAACTATTGTCTGGATAACCATAATCGGCGCCCCAGTTAGTAAGTAGTGCAATCGTATCTACAGAACCTTTCTTATAAAATCGCTGTTCGCTTTTATAGAACTTATAAGATTCTCTGTAATTATTCATCACATCACGACAAACTAGCGCGCCTAATCGACCAACAGGTGTTGAAACAACTGGAGTTAAAGTTTCTGCGGCTTCTGCCCAAAGGGCATCAGAACCCCAGTGATTGTGTTTCTGAGAATTTCCAACAAGTCCTGAAGATCCCACAATTGCTGCAGAATTATAAAACTTACCTTCACGTAATTCAACATAACCAAAAACAATGTGACAGTTGAACTTTTTAGCTAGCGGTATAAAAGCTTCTGTTTGATACCCATCACGTTCTTGACACACTGACGCAGCTTCTTCCTTAGAATTTAACACATAACCGCTAAGGCACAATTCAGGAAGAACAACAACACGTGCACCTTTTCCTGCAGCTTCAAAAACAAGTTGCTTCGCTGTCGCCAAATTTTTATGAACGTCCATCAATTCAGGCTTAAATTGAATGGCAGCAACAGTGCAGCTTAATTGATGCATCACAATCCTCTTTGGCGCAACTTTTTATCGAGATAAACCCTAAACGTTGCAAGATCTTCAATCATCTCAGGATGTTGTCTCAGCAATTCAGCGTCTTGAGGTGTTATAACTGGTTGCGTAGTTACTCGTGAACTTTGCTTATATGGAGATGCTAGCTCATCTATGTATTCTTTCATTATCTCAAGTGTTGCAACCGCAACCGCATCATAATTTTCAAATCGTCTCTTCATCTTCTCTAAGACACGATTAATAAATTGAAGAACGCCATTGGGATTCTTAAATCCCATTTGAGCGGCTAACTTCTCTAACTTGTCGCCTTCTTGCATCTTATTTCGACGTGTGCGTCCTGCTTCAGGCTTAGACTTGTCTACAATTCCAAGATCTGATTTTTTCATAGATCTAAGAGTCTTTCTTAAAGATCTTACATCTGGTGTGTCTCCTCCATCAGGAACTCCACGAGCCGAAGCATCAACTTTTTTAATGCCTACACTTGGTGCTAAAGCAGGAGCAGGACCTGAACCTTTCCAAATCATTTCGCCAGTCGCAGGATCTTTTGCATAGTATTCTTTGATATTTTGTGGAAGTTCAATATTTTCCAGCAATTGACGAACCATCATTCTAATCGACTCTTCTATTTTGTCATTGCTCTTGGCCATTTGATCTTTTCCTTTATCTTCTTCTTGAGATTGAATTGCATGCTTCAAAGCATCATAAACGCTTGGCACGTTATCATCTGGTAAATCATTCATCATCGCGGTCAACGCAACTTGTAATTCTTGTTTTGAATTAGGCTTATAATCAGGATTCGTAGGATCAGTCAATGCCGCAGATGGATCCACAACGGGATTGACCTTTACCATTTGATGTCCTAGTGCTTTGTCCTCAAGAAGCACTTTAACGAGAGAACGAAGTTCCGACTCATTCATAAATTTTTTATTTCCTAAAAAATTCATTTTTCACCTGAAAATTTTGCGTCTGTCCAGCGACGCCCAAAGTACAATGTCAAAAGTGGAATAAAGTATGAAGTCGTGGCACCTACGTCAAAAGGCCTCAGCTTTAAAGGTCCAATCTCTTCAAACATAGAAGCGACATATGCCGCCGTTGTCACTAAAAATGAAACCGTTAAAAATGTAACTGAAAGCGAGGCTTGGCCCGCACTATTTTTGATCCAGAACCAAGACGCTTTAGGACGCTCAGTTTTTTCTACTTCTTTTACTATAACTTCAGGTGTTGAATTATCTTCGGACATGGTAAATCCTCGCTTTTCTAAATATAACGAAATAAGAATTATTTCGTAACTTGTGTAACAGCAAACACTGTTAACAAAGTAAACACAACACCGCCTGCAGCACCAATGCCTGCCCATAAATAAGGATTAGGTTGCGAATCTTTTAGCTCTTTCAATTCAATTTTGAATGCGTTTGCTTCTCTTTTCGCAGCGTCAAAATTAGCTTGAAGAATTTTTTTATCAGCGGTGGAGGTCGCATTCGCGTCGCCTAATCTTTTATCGCCGGCGGCACGTTCTTCTGCCACAGACTTCATAACTTCAATGTGAAGTCGTTCTTCAAAAGATTCAAATTCAACAACAACCGTGGCAACAGCTAAAGGTGAAAGAAGCACGCCTGTAAAAGGAGCCCTCTGTCCACGCTTCATAGGAGACAATGCGTTGCCTGGGTCTTTTTCACCGGGCTGCAATTGTATTGGTGGCAATGACTTTGCAAAATCTTTTGCAGGTTGTTCAGGTTCAGGTGACGGCACACTTTGCGCCACTGCAGTGTTAGGAATCAATAATGTTGAAAGCAATAGAGTTGAAACAAACTTCTTAAAATTCATATCAATCCTCCGGCATAATGATTTTAAAACCTGTCACGTCAGCAAGTCTTTGAGCCAATTTATCAGGTTGATTGCCATACTTTTTAACGATGCCTTCGATTTCTTTTCGTTTCTTTTCATCGAGTTCAGCCTTTGCCGCCTCATATTCTTTCTCGATGAGAGCCATTCTTTCCTGGTATTTTCTTTCATTCTCTTCGTGTTTTTTTCGTTCTTCTTTTCGAGCCGCTTCAATTTCATCAAGTTGTTTTTGGTGCGAATCCTGTAGTTTTTGCACGATGTTTTCATAATGGTCGACTTTCTTTCTAAATAACATAACTCCAAAAACTACTCCGAGGCCTGCCGCAAGATAGCCCCAAGACTTCTTAAAAAAATTCTTTATATTTTCGAACATAAAACCTCAGTTTGGTTTTGAAGATTTTTCTTTATTTGGTGAAACTTCGATTGAATCAATTCGATCTTTTGTTGGGCGTCGCTGCATTTCAATCAATTTTAAAATTAACTCTTCATGATCATTTACTCGTTGATTTAAAGTCAATATGACTTCTGCAAGTTTTTTTGATTCAATTGCGACTAATGTAACGCTAGCTGTTAATTTCTTTATGTATTGTGATGTTTCTATTGATTGTTCAATAAAATTTTCAACCATAGACTTTAACGTGTTTTTAGAATTCATCAATCGTCCATTTCATTGATCATGTTGTAAAGTGCTTCCGTGTCCATGTCATTAAAAGTTTCTTTTTTATTATAGGCTCTTTTTTTCTTTTTGGTACCATTGACCAAAGTACTTTTAATTCTTTTGCTGATAATAAAATTAACGATTGACTGCGCTTTTGCCGCATCTGTTGCAACTAAACGGGCAAACTCATCAAAAAGCTCTTGCATTGAAATATCATATTGAAACAACCTCGCTCGAAGAGCCAGGTGTACTTCTTTATCTAATTTGAAATGAACGCTTTTTCTATCGGCAAACGTGTCTGCTCTCATTAAGCACCTGGTGAAGCACCGGCGCGATCGGCAGCAGGAGATTCATATTGCTCATCTTCAACTTCAGCTTTGGACTTTCCAATCTCCATACCATACACATCCATTAAATTTTCTTTGAATGCATCTGCCGCGGCGGGCTCATAACCTTTCATGAGAAAATTAACCGCTCGACGTAAGATTGTATTACGAACTTCTAATAAAGCATCATAATTGTCGACGAGACGCATTACACCATTTAAGAAATTTTCTATATCGATATCTTCAACTTTTAACTTCTCATGTTCTTTTTCATCCTTCTTTTCCTCATCACCTTCAGCTTCGGACAAAAAGCGTCGAACCATCATGTTAAAATTTTTACCTTCAGCCTTCATAACCTTGGCTTCTGACTCATAGTCAGCCAAGTATCTATCAATTTGATTGTCTAAAGAATCCTCGCCATCTTCTTCCTTAGGTTCCATGTCAGCTTCACGAATGAGCATGACAAGCGATTTTAAAGTCATCGCTTCAGCTTTACTAACATTTTTTTTAAACATCACTTCACCACCTGGGCAATTCCTTCGGCTTTCTTTACACGATCTTCGATAACGTTCCAGTTAAATTCACGCATTTGTGAAATAAGGTATGACTTCTTGTCTGTGAGGTAATCACGGTAGTAAGCATGCTCCCACATGTCGACAACGATAATTGGATATAAACCAACAGGAACATTACCGCTGTGCTCATCAATCATCACATTGACATACTTACGAAGGAACATGTGATAACCTGTGACAACCCAACCGGCTCGAGAAGCCAAAGCACAGGCCATGAAATCACGTTGCCAATCTTCGAATGTGCCGAAGTCTCGCTCTAGTCTCATGTAGGACATTGAATCCATCACAATTTCACTGTGAGGATCAAAACAATTAGAAAAATATAGCTCATGAAGCCAAAGAGCATTTAAATTCCACGTCTCATCAAGCTTAAGACTTCTAAACTCTGAGTGCCTGGATGTGACATCGGTTCTTTCAGCTGTGTCCAATTCCGCTGAAACTTTATTAAATGTTTCAACGTATCCTTTATACAACTCTTCATGCGCGGATTTTGTCTTTTGAGATACCAATTCTGAAACTTGCTTAAAAGGCTTTGGCTCATGAACAAAAGCCTCATCCAGCTTTGGAAGCTTGGAGGTAACTGTCGTGTCAACGGCCTGTTTCACGAAGCCTTTCAACATTTTATCCAATTCAACTTTATCAATCAAGCTCATATTCATCCTCCAGCTGTTCTTTATCCAACAAGAATTCTTCACCTTCAGGTGTTTTTAGTATGATATCACGAGGTCCTACGGAAACAACTGTATACAATAATTGACTTTTCTTATGTCTAACTTTTAGGTCCTGTGAAATAACTTCTTTATTTTCACCATCAACTTTTGCTTTAAAAGTCAAATCAACCTCTTCGGTCAAAGCAGTAACTTTTGCTTGCCATTCTTCACGCATAATCCTAATGATGTCTTCTTCTTGTAGCTTTTTCATGAAACTATATCCCTAAGTATTGTCTCGCTGAAGTTAAAAACTTGTATTCCTGCAGAAGTCAGAATTTTCAATCCTGATGTATCACGATAAGGAATTTCATAGATTACTCTCGCAATATCAGCATTAATTATTAATTTTGCGCACGCCCTACATGGAGAATGTGTCAAATACATGTGTTTTCTTTTAGGAAAATTATAATCGCACTTTACCAGAGCATTAACTTCAGCGTGAATAAATCCACTTTGACCAGGTTCTAGAGATTCATGTTCGTGCAAACCACCTTTATAATTACCATTGTATCCGATAGACAACATTTGAGTATTGTCCTCGGATACAATAATTGCACCTACTTTGAGACGTGGATCGTAAGATCGTTGTGCAATGATCTTGGCAATTGACATCCACGTTTCAGGCCAACTTAACCTAGATTGTTCAATCATATTCAGGATTACTAACTACAGGATGACACTTTATACAACGAGGTTCATAAAGTTCAGCGCCGCCGACTTCAATCTCATCTCCGCCTGTTTGCTTCTTGTATGTGTAATAAGCATCCTTGCTGCACACAACACAAACAGCACTCAACTTTTCTACTTTCGTCGCCCATGGAAGTATTTTTTCGACCTCTTCAAAAGGCTTTCCAGTCGCCGATAAATCAAGGCTTGACACTACAATTGAATATCCATTACGATATAACCAAATTAATACATCGGCAATACCTGGTATCATGAAGGCTTCATCCACCGCAATCACGTGTGGATTCTGCGTCATTTCTGACATTTTTTCTAAAATATCTCCACCCGTCTTTACGCAGACTGCAGGAATTTTCCATCCACCATGTGTTGAAATTTCATCACTGCTGTAACGATCATCAAGGTAAGGTTTAAAGATCGCTACTCGCCTACCTTGATATTTGTAACGATCCAAAGCTGATAACAACGAAGTTGTCTTGGCCGAGAACATAGGTCCTGTATAAATGACAAATGATGGCGTCAACATGTGTTTCCTCTTAATTAATTCATAAATTAGCTTTATTTGTCAGTTCTTTTATTTTTTCCCAATTATCTTGATACCACTGAATTGTCCTATCCAATCCTTCCCAGAACCTCACCAGCGGTTGATACCCTAGCACTCTTTCAGTTTCAGACAGATCAGCCTGTGTGTGCATTACATCCCCAGGTCGCCATGGAGCTTCATGAAACTTTGCTTCTGGAAATTTCTGTAGCAAATATTGAAGTATCTGCATGTTAGAATTTCTGTCACCGCATGCAACATTTAAAGGAACTGCCTGAAGTGATACTTGCGATTTTATAGATCTAACGCATGCATCAACAACGTTATCTACGTAACACATGTCTCGTGATTGTGAACCATCACCATCTGACCGCATAGATTCACCTTGCATAATACAATTTAACCAGGATGAAACTGCGGTTGCATATGGAGAATCACCAAGTTGATTTGGTCCAAAAACATTAAAGAAACGCAGACTAACTGAATCCAATCCATACAATCGACAATACAGCGCTAAATAATCTTCGATGATAGATTTCTGAAGCGCATAAGGAGATTTTGGTGACTTCACTGTTGAGGTTGACGTCGGCAATTGATCAGCACCGCCGTAAACTGAAGACGAAGATGCAAAAACAAACCGCTTTACACTGCCACGACACGCATCCATCAACTTTAGTGTAGCGTTTACGTTCGTTTCATGAGTTTCTATAGGATGTTCTACTGAGTAGCTGACACGTGGAACTGCCGCAAGATGAACAACCACATCATACTTCTTGGACTTAATTCTATCTAAGATTAGAGGACAATCAAAGTTGGCAACAACAAGGTTGTTGGATTCAACCTGCTTAGGCAGGACATCTTGTATAAACTCCAAATGCCCATTGGAAAGATTATCAACAACGTCGACATCAATTCCTTCAGCGACACATCGTTTTACCAAATTGCTACCAATGAATCCTGCACCACCTGTCACCAAAATTTTCATAAAAATACCTCAAACATGTATATACAACAATTAAGCAACTTTGTCACTGCGCAATTTCTTTTAATTTCCAAAAAGATGTTGACATGCCAAAGTCGGATTTGGCGACCTCTGCAATACAAAGAGTGTACGGCTTTACTTGTCGTTCACCATCCCACTTCCAGCAGAAGATCTTCGATACTTTGCCGGAAGGAGCAAGGGCTTCGAGTAACAGATACGCCTTACCATTCTTCGTCGTCTTTGGAATGCTATTCTTCACGATAAACCAATAAATGTCGGTACCATCAATCTCATCCAAAGTTTTTACATTTTTATCTTGAAGACGCTGCAACACTTCTGGCTCAACGCACAACGTGATGTCCAACGTGCCTGAGCATGACATCTTGTTCTCGATCTTTTCCAATCGAGTCCAGTCGGCCATGTCAGCCACCTCGACAAGAAGTTCAGTGAATCTCTTCTTGCCGACGAAAGGATCTTTCTTTGTAGACTTCTTGATTTGATCCATGTTTTCAACAACAACATGGTGAAGCTGTCTGTAGTTGCCCCATCCCGAAGTGGCCGGATCGTGCATTGAAGAAAATGCCTCCATCTTGATCAACGCATCAATCGCCTTCTTGTTGAACTTCGAATGACGCCACGTTCCATCAGCATTCCACAGCATGTCCTCGATAGAAGAGTATGGACGATTTGCGATGATCTCTTCGACAGCAGATCCACCAACGCCCTTCAACGAAGACAATGGTGGAACGAAAGCATTAAGAGAATCTGACCAAGACCATTCGTTGGTAGAATGGTTGATGTCAGGCAACGAAACTTTGTAGCCTAGCTGCTTGATTTCGGAAATCATCCATGCCAAACCTTCTACGTCTGAATTTTCAGACTGAAGACATGTCGCCAACCAATCGGTCTCATAGTACGTCATCAACCACGCGCCGTAGTATGAATCAATTGCATACGCGATTGCGTGTGACTTATTGAAACCGTAGAGAGAGAAGAACGCAATCTTGTCAAAGAGTTCCTTTGCCTTGTGTGGATTCATTCCTGAAACAGAGATACATCCATCGATGAACTTCTTCTCCAACGCTTCTTTCTCTTCAGACTTCTTGCCAAGAGAAGTGAGGTCCTTCTTGACGAGGGTCTTTCGCATCTTGTCGGACTCACCAGGTGAGAATCCGGCGAGCTTCTGTGCGAGCATCATGAACTGTTCTTGAAACGCAATGAAGCCATATGTCGTTCCTAACACATCCTTAATCGTTGGATGATCATATTGTGCCTTCGATGCATCACGCTTGGCTTCCACATACTTCTTGTGGACATTTGCCTTAAGAGGTCCTGGACGATAAATCGCAGTGACGACGCCAATATCTTCGATGGACGTTGGTTGTACCTCATAACAGAACTTTCGGGCACCGTCGGAAGTGAATTGAAAGATACCTGGCCATCTATTGCTTCGATACACATGCTCGAACACTGCATCGTCATTTGGCTCGACATATCGACAGTTGAGTTTGTCATCATAGAACTTTTTGATCTCTTCGAATTGAGGCTCACGACCCAACTCACGCTTTAGGATGCGAGCGATGCAATCTTCGACCATCTTCATCTGCTTGATGCCGAGGAAGTCGAATTTGAGGAAGCCGTTCTCTTCCAGGTTTCGAATGTTGACGCCTTCGGTCCACGGTGTTTGAAGTTCACCACGAACTGTAATAAGTGGCATGTGCTTCTCAAGGTCAGGACAGATAAGAACACCGCCAGCATGTCGTCCGACAGATCGATTCATCATGAAGAGGGTGCGGATCTTCTCCTCGACCTGAGGATACTTCTCCATGAAGTTCCTGTAGTTCTCAGAATGCTCCATGCAATCCTCATGCTTCAGGACGAACATGGACTTCTCCATGTTGGGATCTCGGGACTTGTTTTCGACTTCACGCTCGAGAGGTCCAGTCATTGCATTGACCTCTTCGAATGGCACACCGTAAAACTTTGAGACATCCTTGACAAGCGACTTTAGCTTTAGCGTGTTGAAGTTAGAGACAGGTACCACTGCATCGTTACCAAAGATCTCACGGGCTGCTTCGATCAACTTATCGCGATCGCCAACGTCCGTATCGATGTCCGGATACCCGGAATTGTGAGTAAGAACGAATTCATTGCCATTTTGGGAAACGAAAAATGTGTGATCATTTTCGACCTCAATATCAATTAATTCGATATCGCAATCAAGATCGAGTACTTCGATGTTTGTGACCGGGGCGTAGTTGAATAAGTGATTTTGTTCCATCGTAATCGAATCCTTCAATATTTTGAATACCAAGTCCCCTGATGTCATCATAAAATTCTGTCATCAGGTTTACATGAACATTAATGCCTAATTTTTTTAGGGCCTCGACGCAACACAAATTTGAATTGTATTTGCCGTCACGTCTGTTACCTTTCATCTCAACGTAGGTGTCGGATTCGGGTAGGTAAAAATCAGGTGTGTAAAAAATTCTTTTATCATTGATGACTAACTCAAATGTCTTGTATTCATATTGATAACTTGAACCTTTGTGATTACAAAATCGAGCAAAATCGGCTTCAAGAGAGCTCTTGTAATAGTTGCCATCCTTCAAATCGATTCTGAATCCACATCTACCATGGGTAGCCAACTTGACTAGACCGGCGGACTGTGCATGCCACTGACAATCACGAGAGCAAAATTTCTTAGGATTAGATGGCAATTCTTGCCACGTCTTTGAACACATTTCACATGTGAAAGTACATCTTCTCGAGGCTAGTCTGCAACCAAAACAGACACCGTCAGTTATTCTACTTGATATTTGGTTTTTGCAGATTTCACAAAATTTACGTGTTGAATGTCGTTGACATTGCCTGCTACAGAATTTTGCAGTTATTGATTGGGAAGTAGGACGATAAAACGTGCTGTTGCAATGATGACATGATAATTCAACTTTTCTAAGTGATGTTGGATTTGACTTGTTGAAGATGCGCTTGCAACTTTTCGAACAATATTTGCGCTTGCAGGCATTCAGACTTCCTTGATCACCCATCTCGTAAGTGACCTCAAATGAAGTATTGCATTGCAAGCATGTTATTGTCTTTTTCATGTATTTTTCCCGGGAATGATTCTTAAAGATACATATGGTGAATCAAAGCTTTCTAATCAAATCTGTTGATCGAATTTCGTCTGCCATCACTTCAATTTCAAGACCATCTCGCAATACGATCCATCTGTGATTTGTCGAACATGTGATGACTTGGCCTCCAATAGTAAGCTTCATAAGTCTTCTATGCTTTGTAACAAATTTTGATTTGATTTTCTGTGGACGATTGTTACCTGATACCACCTCATCACCTACATCAACATTAGCAATAGGTTTATTGATACCATCAGACATTTTCACCAATGTCGCAGGATCAAGGCACCGGTGGCGACCCATGAATCTCTCCCACAGTAGGTCGTACTTGAGAGGATCGACGTGAGTAATGCCGAGAAGATAGTTGACAAGAGATCCTGCACCTGAACCACGTCCTGACCCTGGAAGTGTTCGATTTTCAGCGAGCTTGAAAACCTTTTGAAGAGTCATGAAGTAATCTTCTGACTTCAAATATTTGATGTCGTCAAGTTCCATCTTCGCACGTGATACGTATTCCGGCTTCTTGTCAAGGCCTTCCACCTTGAGGCCTTCCTTAACGAGATCGACGAGCTGTTTAAAGCTTGTTTTCTCAGGCGTGTTAAAAGATGGAAGCTTCGCAGAAGTATCGAACCAGATTTCCTCACAAAGATTCCAAGCAATGTCATGACCATTCTCGATGGAGGTCCTGACGGCATCTTCGGTGCCCTTATACCATGGGTACACTTCCCAGCGGGCTGTATACTCATTCCACATCTGTTCCGCATTCTTTGGATAGAGTTCACACTTCAGCTCTTCGAACTTAGGCAGTGGCTTCGGCTCTGCACCAATCTTCATTCGACCAGGTTGCAGCTGTCGATAAATTTCACGAGCTTCCCACAATGCAGGCTCTGGATAGTGTGAATCAGCAGTGGAAATGAGTTTGCATCCTGTCGTCGAGGCCGTTTCGATCATCATTCGATTTGTGAGATCCTGGGCAGGAAGTTTGTTGAACTGAAGCTCCAAGAAGAAATTTTCACGACCGACGCAATCAACGAATCGATCGACGACGTTCTCCAGCTTCGTTCTGATTCTACCACGTACAGTGTCGTCATCAACGAGGCATGGATCCAGCTCTGCAAACTTCTTTTCTGCAAACTCACCATAAATGATTCCACTTGGATAACCGCCGACGCATGCTGTCGAAACGACCAATCCTTCGCCGTGTTGCTTCAACAACTTAAAGTCGATTCGTGGAAATTTATAGAAGCCGTCGACGTAGCTCTTCTTAACAAGCGTGAAGAGATTTGAAAGCCCAATTCGGTTCTTGGCGATGACGACAAGGTGATAACGCTTGTTAACATCGACGAACCTATCGGTATCTGATCTTGTTTCATCAGCGTCTTCCACGACGAGGCCTGCTTCTTCTTCATCATCACCCTTCGACGATTCCTGTTTGGACAGGTCGTATCGAACCTTCCAGTCTGTTAAATCAGGAACGAAGTAAAATTCGACGCCGTATAGTTGTCGAAACTTCGCACCCTTCGACTTGATCACTTTCTTGGCATGGGCGTGGGCGTGAGCAAGTCCGTTGCCATTGCCATGGTTGGTCAATGCCCAGCCATCCAATCCATTCTTCAAGCAGAAGTCAATGTGATCTGAAGGATAGCCTAATCCATCGTAGGCAGAAAATGAGTCGTGACCGTGAATTGAAACGAATCGTGAAGGAGGTCGAAGAATTTCAGACATTGTA
>Ga0172373_10005548_pt1 | contig 17233 bp, 15 predicted proteins | sample Lak10m_2_FD_114546 | JGI IMG/M metagenome (GOLD analysis project Ga0172373, IMG submission 114546) | Freshwater microbial communities from Kabuno Bay, South-Kivu, Congo - kab_092012_10m | ecosystem: Environmental > Aquatic > Freshwater > Lake | place: Democratic Republic of the Congo...
GCCACAGCGCGATGGAACTCACCGCGATCGCGGTGTCGGGCGCCGCGGGCCTGCGCCTGGGCGCGGCGGTCGTCGCGCCGGGCGGGCGCTCGCGCAAGGCCGCGATCGTCGCCGCCGCGAGGCCCGCGACCGGCCTCATGACGGGCGCCGCGGCGATGTTCACCGTCGCCGCGTTCATCGAGGCGTTCTGGTCGCCGATCAACACGCTGCCGCCGATGCTGAAGTACGCGGTCGGCCTCGCGATGTGGGCGATCGTCGCCGCGTGGTTCCTGCTCGGAGGGCGCTCGCGTGGAGCTTAGCCGCCTCGCGGTGCGCCTCAGGCCGCGCGGCGGCTGGGAGGCCATGGACCTCGGCTTCCACATGGCGCGCACGTGGTGGCGTCCGGTCTGGGGCACGTGGTGCGCGGTGTTCGTGCCGACCGCGCTGCTGCTGCACCTCCTCTTCTGGGAATACCCGGGGATCGCGATGGCGATCACCTGGTGGCTGAAGCCGGTGTTCGACCGCTTCGTGCTGCACGTGGTGAGCCGCGCGGTGTTCGGCGTGCCGCCCGGCGTGCGCGAGACGCTGGGCGCGTGGCGGCAGGTGCTGTCGCCGGGACTGTTCGCCGCGCTGACGCTGCAGCGCTTCAGCCTCGCGCGCTCGTTCACGCTCGCAGTGCCGCAGCTCGAGCACCAGACCGGCACGGCGGGCCGCGCGCGCCGCAACGCGCTCGGGCGCCGCCTGCGCGGCTATGCGATCTGGCTCACCTCGACCTGCTCGTTCTTCGAGCTGTTCGTGATCCTCTCGGTCGGCATCGGCCTGCAGTTGCTCGCGCCGGGCGCGCACTCGGGCGACCTCGATTTCGAGCGCCTGTTCGCCGCCCGCGGCGAGGAAGGCGCGTGGTCGTGGACCAACAGCGTGCCCTGGTGCATCGCGATCGCCGCGATCGAGCCGTTCTACGTCTGCGCCGGCTTCGCGCTGTACCTCAATCGCCGCTCGATCCTCGAGGGCTGGGACATCGAGCTGCAGCTGCGCCGCCTCGACGAGCGCCTGTCGCGCCCGGCGGCGACGCTCGCGGCGGCGCTCTTCGCCGCCGTGCTGCTCGCGGCGGTGCCGGCCGAACCGGCGCACGCGCAGCAGAAGTCGCCACGCGAGGAAGTCCGCGAGGTGCTGAAGGCGCCGGAGCTCGTGCCGTGGCGCGAGGAAATGCGCTGGCAGTTCCGTCGCGAGCCGGACAAGGATCCGAAGCCTCGCGCCGACGGCCCCGCGTGGGGCGAATTCGGCCGCTTCATCGCCAGCCTCGCGCAGGCGCTGGCGTGGATCGCCGCGGCGCTGCTGGTCGCGGCCGTGCTGTACTACCTCGTGCGCTACGTGCGCGCGCGGATCGCCGAGCGCCGTGGCGACGACTGGCAGCCGCCGGAAGCGCTGTTCGGCCTCGCGGTCGCGCCCGAGTCCCTGCCCGACGACGTCGCCGCCACTGCCGCGGCTCTCGCGCGCGAGGGCCGCGTGCGCGAGGCACTGTCGCTGCTCTATCGCGGCGCGCTGTCGGCGCTGGTGCATCGCGAGCGCGTGCGCCTCGTCGAAGGCGACACCGAGGCCGACACGCTGGTGGCCGCGAAGCGCGTGCTGCCGCGCCCCGCCGCGGACTACTTCGGTTCGCTGGTCGGCGCATGGATCGCCGCAGCCTACGCCGGGCGCTTGCCCGATACCGAGGGCGCAGTCGCGCTGGCCGGCGGGTGGGCGGCGCACTTCGCCCCGCCGCGCGCGGAGGCCCGGGCATGACGCGCGAACCTTCCGGGAGCGCTGCATGAAGCGCGGAACCTTCTGGAGCGCCGCGTGAAGCGCGGAACCTTCTGGAGCGCCGCGTGAAGCGCGGCGCTTGGATCTCCGCCGGCGTCGCCCTGCTCGTCGGCCTGCTCGCGACCTGGATGTTCTCGTCCATGGAGCGCGTGCAGGAACGCGTGTGGATCGGCTATCGCGGCGAGGCGCGCGACAACCCCTGGCTCGCCGCCGAACGATTGCTCGAGCGCATGGGCCGGCCGAGCGCACGCGCTCGCTCGGTGCCGCAACTGAAGGCGCTGCCCGCAGACGGCATGCTGGTGCTGCCGCGCCGCGTGTCGTCGATCGACCGCGTCGAGCAACTGCGCCTGCTCGAGTGGGTCGAGGGCGGCGGCCACCTCGTGCTGGAGGCGGAAGCGCCGGGGCAACCCGACCCGATCCTCGAGGCCGCCGAAGTCGGGCGCCGCGCGGTGACGACGGTTCCCCGCAAGCGCTCGCCGAAGCCGCCGCCCCCGCCGCCGCAATCGAAGGAGACCGAAGCCGGTGGCGGCGGCGGTGGCAGCGCCGAGGCGGCGGCGACGCCCAAGCGCCCCGACGGCACCGTCGTCGCGCGACTGCCCGGTGCGAAAGCCGCGCTCACCGTGCAGATGGGGCTGTGGCGCACGCTCGAGCCCAAGGCCGCGCTCTTCACGCTCTCCGACCGCGACACGACGTGGATGGCGCACCTGCAGCGCGGCGCCGGCCGCATCACGGTGCTGGGCGAACTCGGTTTCGCGCAGAACGGCGGCATCGGCCAGCACGACCACGCGGAGTTCCTCTGGCAGCTCGCGAGCCTCTCGCCGGGGCGCGGCGCGGTGACCTTCTTCCACAGCCCGGCGAAGCTGTCGCTGCTCGACTGGCTGCTGCAGCACGCCGCCGCCGCGCTCGGCGCGGCCGCCGCGCTGCTCGCGCTGTGGCTGTGGCGCGTGGTGCCGCGCTTCGGGCCGATCGCGCCGGATCCCGAACCGGCGCGCAAGCGCCTGCTCGACCACCTGCGCGCCAGCGGCCGCTTCCAGTGGGCCGCGGGCGGCGGGCCCGTGCTCGCCGAGGCGGCGCGCGAGGCTGCCTTGCGCGCGCTGCAGCGAGCGCAGCCGGACTTCGCCGCGCTCAACGCCGCCGAACGCGAGGCGCGCCTCGCCGCCCAGTTCGGCCTCCCGCCGCAGGCCGCGCGGCTGCTGCTGCAGCCGGTGCGCGCCGCCACGCCTCCCGAACTCGTCGCCGCCACCGCGGTGTACCAGTCGATCCACGAGCAACTCTCCCTCGCAAAGGAACGCCGATGAGCGAATCCGTGACCCCCACCCCCGCTGCCCCGTTCGAGCAGGCCGCCCGAGCGGTCGCCGCGCTGCGCGAGCAGATCTCGCGCGCGATGGTCGGCCAGGACGACGTCGTCGAGCAGGCGCTCGCCGCGCTGCTCGCGGGCGGCCACGTGCTGGTCGAGGGCGTGCCCGGCCTGGGCAAGACGCTGCTGGTGCGCGCGCTCGCCAAAACCTTCGACGGGCGCTTCGCGCGCATCCAGTTCACGCCCGACCTGATGCCGGCCGACGTCACCGGCCACACGCTCTACGACCCGTCCACCGGCCAGTTCAAGACGCGGCGCGGCCCGGTGTTCACCAACCTGCTGCTGGCCGACGAGATCAACCGCGCGCCGGCGAAGACGCAGGCCGCGCTGCTGGAAGTGATGCAGGAGGGGCAGGTCACCATCGAGGGCGAGCCGCAGCTGCTCGAGCCGCCCTTCATGGTGCTGGCGACGCAGAACCCGATCGAGCAGGAAGGCACCTACGCGCTGCCCGAGGCGCAGCTCGACCGGTTCTTGCTGAAGATCCGCATCGACTACCCGTCGGTGGCCGAGGAGACGAGCATGGTGCGGCGCGTGACCACCGGGCTCGTCGGCGACAGGCTGAACGTGGACCCGGTGCAGACGGTGGTGAAGCCCTCCACCGTGATCGCGCTGCAGACGCTCGCCGCGTCGGTGCGCCTCGACGACCAGGTGCTGGACTACGCGGTGCGCATCGCGCGCGCGACACGCACCTGGAACGGCGTCGCCGCGGGCGCCGGGCCGCGCGGCGGCATCGCGCTCGCGCGCGCGGCGCGCGCGGCTGCGCTGATCGCGGGTCGCGACTTCGTCACGCCGGCCGACGTGAAGCGCATGGCGCTGCCGGTGCTGCGCCACCGCGTCACGCCGGCGCCGGAACTCGAGATCGAGGGGCACACGAGCGATGCGATTTTGAAGTCGCTGCTCGAAAAGGTCGAAGCCCCGAGAACGTAGAGATCGCGTTGCGCAACTTGCTGATCCCGACCCAGCGCCTCCTCTGGAGCGCGTTCGCGCTGCTCGTGCTGGCGATCGCCGCGGCGATCTGGCCGGGGCTCGCGCTGCCATGGGCGCTGGTCGCGGTGGTGCTCGGGCTGCTCGCCGCCGTCGACGGCCTTGCCGCGCTGTCGATCGCGGCGCCGGCGGCGAAGCGCATCGTGCCGGGATCGCTCGCGCTCGGCGTGCGCCACGAGGTGGTGCTGCGCTTCGCCAACCCGGTGTCGGCGCCGCTCACGCTGGAAGCGTACGACCACGCCCCCGCGCACGCAGAGACCGAGGGCCTGCCGCGGCGCGTGACCATTCCCGCGCAGGGCTGGGCCGAGCTGCGCTACGGGCTGAAGCCGGTGGCGCGCGGCGACCTCGCGTTCGGCCGCGTCGAGCTGCGCCTCGGCTCGCGCGCCGGCCTGTGGCAGGTGAAGCGCTTCACCGGCGAGGCGGGCACGGTGCGCGTCTACCCGAACTTCGCCGCGCTCGCCGGATTCGCGCTGCTCGCCACCGACAACCGGCTGTCGCAGATCGGCATCCTGCAGCGCCGCCGCCGCGGCGAGGGCATGGACTTCCACCAGCTGCGCGACTACCGCGAGGGCGACACGCCGCGGCAGGTCGACTGGCAGGCCACCGCGCGCATGGGCAAGCTGATCTCGCGCGAGTACCAGGACGAGCGCGACCAGCAGGTGGTGCTGCTGATCGACTGCGGCCGGCGCATGGCGGCGCAGGACGCGGCGCTGAGCCACTTCGACGCGGTGCTGAACGCGGCGCTGCTCCTCTCGTACGTGGGCGTGCGGCAGGGCGACGCGGTGGGCTTCCTCACCATGTCGGGCGAGGAACGCTGGTTCGCGCCGAGGAAGTCCGCGGCCACGGTGTCGGCGATCCTGAACCGGGTCTACGACCTGCGCCCGACGCTGCACACCACCGACTACACCACCGGCGCGCTGTCGCTGATGAAGCGGCTGAGGAAGCGCGCCCTGGTGATCGTGTTGTCGAACCTGCGCGACGAGGACGACGAGTCGCTCGCGCCGGCGCTCGCGCTGCTGCAGTCGCGGCACCTCGTGCTGTTCGCGTCGCTGCGCGAGGCGATCCTGTCGCGGGCGCTGGGCGCGCGCGTGAACGACTTCGAGCGCGCGCTGACGCACGCGTCGGCGGCGGAATACCTGCAGCGCCGCGAACTCGCGTTCCGGCGGCTGGAGCACGGCGGCGCGGTGTGCCTCGACGTCGAGCCCGACCAGCTGCCGGTGGCGCTGGTGAACCGGTACCTCGACATCAAGCGCAGCGGCCGGCTGTAGCCGGCTGCTCCTTCACGGCCGGCTGTAACTAGCCGGCCTCGGCCGCGGGCTCTTCGACCTTCTCCAGCCGGTAGCCGTAGCTGTACGCGGACGCGAGCCGGTAGCCGTTCTCCGCCCGCAGGTCGAGCTTCTGGCCGAACGTCCGCGGGCGGCGTGCCCTGCGCCGCCCTGCGCCGAACCTGCCCCGGCTAGCGGCGCGAGGCGATCATGCCGATGACCAGGCCAACGCCCGCCGCGATGCCGACCGCAGTCCACGGCTTGGCATGCACGTAGTCGTCGGTGGTCTTCGCAGCGGCGCGCGCCTTGGCCTCGAGCGCGGCTTCGGCCGCGGCTAGGCGCGGGCGCACCTCGGCCACGGTCTGCTGCAGCCGCGCGCGCACGCCGGCGAACTTCTCGCCGCCGTCGGCGGCCATCGCCTTCAGCAGGTCTTCCGCATCCGACAGCAGGATGCGCAGGTCGGCGACGACTTTCCGGGTGGCATCGGACATGGTGGAAACTCCAATCCGGGCGGGATGCCCGATGCCATTCTCGCCTGCCCGCGCGACGCGGACTTGACCTGCGTCAGGTCGATGCCGCCGCCTCGCGCCGCGGCTCGAACAGGCGCCGCCCTTTCCAGAGCCAAGCCAGCGCGACGGCGAGCAGCAGCCACTGGGCGCCGAGCGCCACCGCATAGGCCAAGGGCGCGTAGCCGGCCGCCGAGCCGGGGAACAGGCCGATCACCGCGCCCACGGCCCACTGCCCGAAGAACATCGCGACCAGCGTGAACAGGTTCAGCACGGTGCTGACGCGCCCCGCGTACTCGGGCGGGAAGCGGCGGTTGCCGATCGTGAACGCCACCGCCGCGCCCATGCCGCAGGCGGTGAACGCGGGCCACAGCAGGACCGCGACCCAGGGCGGCACCGTGCCGAGCAGGCCGGCGAGCGCGAGCGGCGCGAGCATCACGAGCGTCGCGGTGAGCGAACCGGCGTACACCCTGAACTCGGTGCGGCCCCGGCGCACCATCGCGTCGGCGAGGCGGCCATAGGCGAGGTAGCCGACGATCATCGCGACCGCGTTGGCGGCGAGCATCCACGCCACCGCGCGCTCGCCGAAGCCGGCGACGTCGCGCAGCCATGTCGACACCCAGAGGTTGATCAGCGGACCGACCACGAACTGGCTGATGGTCACCGCGACCGCGACGCGACGCAGGCCGGGGTCCTTCAGCACCGCGGCGAGCCCGGCGAACTGCGAGCGCAGGTCGAGCGGCCGGCGCGGCGCCGTGCGTTCGGGCACCCACGAGAGCATCACCACGGTGACGGCGAGCGAGGCGAGCGCGAGGCCGGCGAACACCTCGCGCCAGCCGACGAAGCCGAGCAGCCAGGCGAGCGGGAACGAGGTCAGCAGCGCGCCGATGCCGCCGGTGGCGTAGACCACCGAGATCTGCACCGCGAGGCGCTCGCGCGGATACCACAGCACGTACGCCTGCATCGCGCCCATCAGCGCCGCCGACACGCCGAGGCCGAACAGCGTGCGCGCGGCGAGCAGCTCGCCGAAGTCCTGCGCGCGGGCGAAGAGCAGGCCGCCGGCGCACGCGGCGACGAAGAGCACGCCGTTCACGCGCCGCGGCCCGTAGCGATCCAGCAGCATGCCCAGCGGCAGCTGCACGACGATGAAGGCGAGGAAGTACGACCCCGTGAGCAGGCCGAGCTGCGACGCGCTCAGCGAGAACTCGGCGGCCAGCCGCGGCCCGAGCAGCGCGTTGATCGAGCGAAAGACGTACGAGACGAGGAAGCCCGCGAGGAACGGCAGGCTGACCCGCAGCAAGACCGAAGGGCCCAGGCGCGACCTACTTCGCGGGCTCGAGGCCGCCGACGTAGAACCGGTTCCACGTCGGCGCGATGACGAGCTCGCTCACGCACGTGCGCGGATGCATCCCGGCGACGAAGAGGATGGCCTTGCCGAGGTCCTCGGCCTGCGTCATGCGCGCGCGCTCGACGGCCGACGGCGGCACCGGGCGCTTCTCCATGATCGGCGTCGCCACCTCGCCGGGCAGGATGGACGTGGCGCGGATGCCGTTCATGCACTCCTCGACGTTGATCGACTCGGTGAGCGCGATCACCGCACGCTTGGTGGCGTTGTACGCCGGCCCGGTGAGCGCGCTCGGGTGGCGACCCGCCCACGAGGACACGTTGATGACCAGCCCGTCCTTCCTCGCGCGCATGCCGGGAATGACGGCGTGGCAGCAGTAGAAGAGGCCGTTCAGGTTGATGCGCACCACGTCGTCCCAGCCCGCGACGTCCATCGAGCGGAAGTTGCGCCGGTTGCCGGCGATGTTGGTGCCGGCGCTGGCGACGAGGATGTCGATGCGGCCGTGCCGCTTCTCGATGTCCGCGGCGGTGCGCGCCACCGCGGCCTGGTCGCCGACGTCGAGCAGCGTCGCCTCGGCGCTGCCGGCGCGCTCCAGCTCGGCGAGGCCCGACTCGTTGGTCTTCGCGGTGCGGCCCGAGATCACCACGTGCGCGCCCGCGCGCGCGAGTTCCAGCGCCCCGGCGAGCCCGATGCCCGAGCCGCCGCCCGTGATCCACGCGACCTTGCCCTCCAGCGACGACGCCATGCGGCCTCCCCTGAGATAATCCGCCGCATTATAGGAACCCCCCGGCCATGAAGACGCGTCCCCTGCGAATCGGTGTCTCCGCGCGCATCCAGTACGGCGATGGATCGAAATCGGGTTACCTGAAGAAGAACGTCTACTACATCGAGCAGTCGTACGTGCAGTACATCGTCGCGCACGGCGCGATGCCCTTCCTCGTGCCCGACCTCGCCGGCCACCGCGACACCGACCTCACGTTCGCCGACTACGTGCGCGAACTCGACGGCCTGATGATGCAGGGCGGCAGCGACATCGCGCCCCAGGCCTACGGCGAATCCCCCTTGCGGCCGGAATGGGCCGGCGACCCGGTGCGCGACCGCTACGAACTGGAGCTGCTGCGCGGCTTCATCGACTCGGGCAAGCCGGTGCTCGGCATCTGCCGCGGCCACCAGCTGCTGAACGTCGCGCTCGGCGGCAGCCTGTACCAGGACATCGAGTCGCAGGTGCCCGGCGGTCGGCGGCACGGCGACCTCTCGGTCTACGACGACCACTTCCACGAAATCGCCATCGAACCCGGCTCGCGCCTCGCCGCGCTCTACCCGGGGTCCGGCAAGGCGCGCGTCAACTCGCTGCACCACCAGTCGGTGAAGGAACTGGGCCGTGGATTGCGCGTCGAGGCGCGCTCGACGGCCGACGGGGTGGTCGAGGCGGTGCGCGCCACGGGCGAGCAGTACCTCGTGGGCGTGCAATGGCACCCCGAATTCCTCGACCCCGCCGACCCCGGGCTGCTGGACGGCTCGCCGCTGATGGAGGAGTTCCTGGCCGCCGCCCGCCGGTAGGCCTCGCGAAGCCCGATTTGCAGTCCCCCGCCGGACATGGCGTAATGGCGGTCGAGGAGCCATGGTGAACCTTGACCCCCTGAAGTACTGCTTCCACGGCCAGCACTCCAAGCCGCGCAGCACGTTCCGGACCCTGCCCGGCCTGAAGACCCGCCGCGAAGTCTGCGCCGAGTGCTACGAGAAGATCATGGCCGGCCGGCAACTGACCAAGAAGAAACCGCCGCCGAAGGCGAAGTAGCCGATCGGCGCTGGACGCCGCGGCCTCGCCCTAGAACTTTCTTGCCAGGGGTGCACGAGGGGACGTGCAACGTCCCCTCGTACCTACGGCATCTGGATTTTTCCGCCGCCGCCCATCCCGCCCATGCCCCCCGGCGGCATGCCGCCCTGCGGCAGCACCAGCGACGAGGCCGCCTGCCGGCGCATCTCCTGGATCTCGCGCACCGTGCGCTCGATCGCGACCTTGGCGAGCGGGCCGAACTGCTTCGCCGCTTCCTCCAGCGTCGCGGCCTCGATGGCGAAGTTGATCGGCAGCGCGCCGATGGTGCTCATCACCTGCGTCTCGCCCGTCCACTGCACCTTGCGTGCAGGGTCGGCCGTGCCGTCGCCGATCACCGGCGTCATCTTGCGCAGCGTGCCGACGCGGCGGTCGGTGTAGACCTCCTCGAGCCAGAGATCGGCGGGATTCATTTCCGGTTCGGTCGGGCGATCGTCGGGTCGGCTGGACATGGCGAGGGGGGCGTCTCTGGAAGGGCCGCTACGATAGCAGGCCGGGGCAGGGCCAGTCCATGTACGCGGCGCCGCCGGCCGGGCCGCCCCGCATGGGCAATAATGGCCGCGGGAGAGGAGGCCGCATGAGCGGAGCGCATGCGCTGGATCGCCTGATCGGCGAGGAACTGCCGTGGCTGCGCACGGACGACGAGCTGCGCGCGTTCGAGGCGCGGGCGCCGTGGGAGGCGCGCGTCGCGGCTGCGAGCACGTTCGAGGCCATCGCGCGCGGCGCCGCGCTCGACCCGACGGCGCCCGCGCTCACCTTCCTGCCCAACGCCGATGCGGCCGACGCGGCGCTCGTCGTCACGCACCAGCAGTTCCTCGGCCGCGTCACGCAGGCGGCGAACGCCTTCCACGAGCTCGGCGTCGGGCCCGGCGACGTGGTGAGCTTCCTGCTGCCGCTGCTGCCCCAGAGCTTCTACGCGCTCTTCGGCGCCGAGGCCGCGGGCATCGCGAACCCGGTGAACCCGATGCTCGAGGCGCACCAGATCGCCGGCATCCTCGAGGCGGCGGGCACCAAGGTGCTCGTCTGCCTCGGTCCGGTGCAGGGCTCCGACCTCTGGGCGAAGGTCGAGCGCATCCGGCCGCGGCTCGCGAAGCTGAAGGCGATCGTGCAGGTGCACGGCGGCGGGCGCGGCGGGCTCGACTTCGACGCGCTCGTGTCCGCGCAGCCCGCCGACCGGCTCGTCTCGGGCCGCGAGATCGCGCCCGGCGACGTCGCCGCGTACTTCCACACCGGCGGCACGACCGGCACGCCCCAGCTCGTGCGGCACACGCACGCGAACCAGGTCTACCAGGCGTGGGTGTGCGGGCTGATGCTGCGCTCCACGCCCGGGCGGTCGCTGCTCTTCGGCCTGCCTCTGTTCCACGTCGGCGGCGCGCTGACGCAGGGGCTCGCCACCTTCGCCGCCGGCGGCAACGCCGTCGTGCTCTCGTCCGCGGGCTGGCGCCATCCGTCCGCGGTCAGGAACGTCTGGAAGCTGGTCGAGCGCTTCCGCCCGGAGACCTTCGGCGCGGTGCCGACGATCCTCGCGGCCGCGATGACCGTGCCGCTCGCCGGCGAGGACATCTCGAGCGTGAAGCGCGCCTCGGGCGGAGGCTCGGCGATCCCGGTCGCCGTCGGCGAGGCGCTCGCGAAGTTCTTCGGCGGCCCGGTACTGGAGGTCTATGGCATGACCGAGACCTCCAGCGTGCACACCATTGCCTACCTCGGGCGCGACATCGCGCTCGGCTCGGTGGGCCGCGCGGTGCCCTACAGCCGCGTGCGCGTGGTCAAGCTCGATGCGCAGGGGCGCGACGCCGGCGACTGCGCCGTCGACGAGATCGGCGTGGTCGCGATGCACGGGCCGGGCGTGTTCTCCGGCTACCTGAACGAGGAGCACAACCGGGGCGCGTTCGTCGCGCCGGGCTGGGTGAATTCGGGCGACCTCGGGCGGCTCGACGCACGCGGCAACCTCTGGATCACGGGCCGCGCGAAGGACCTGATCATCCGCGGCGCGCACAACATCGACCCGCAGCCGATCGAGGAACTGCTGTTCCGCCATCCGTCGGTCGCGCTCGCGGCCGTGGTGGGGCAACCCGACGCCTACGCCGGCGAGCTGCCGGTGGCCTACGTGCAGTGCAAGCCGGGCGCGACGGCCGACGCGGCCGCGCTGCTCGCCTGGGTGCGCGAGGGCACGCCCGAGCGCGCCGCGGTGCCGGTGGCGATCCATTTCCTCGACGCGCTGCCGCTCACCGCGGTCGGCAAGGTGTTCAAGCCGAAGCTGCGCTGGGACGCCGCGGAGCGCGTGCTCGCGCAGGCGCTCGCCCCGGTCGCGAACCGCGGCGCGCACCTCGCGGTCGCCGTCGGCGCGCACGGCACGCACGGCAGCCTCGCCACCATCACCGCGGACGGCGTGCCGGCCGCCGGGCGCGAATCCGTCGAACGCGAGGTGCGGGAACGCCTCGCGCCCTTCGTGCTGCGACATGTGATCGAATGGACCTGAGGAGGAGACCCGAATGAACCCGATCCAACGCCTTGCCGGCGCCCTTGCGCTGGCCGTGCTGTGCGCCGGCGGCGCGCTGGCGCAGAAGTTCCCCGAGAAGCCGGTCACGCTGATCGTGCCCTGGCCGCCCGGCGGCAGCACCGACATCGCGCTACGCGCGCTGGCCGAGTCGACCTCGAAGCACCTGCCGCAGCGCGTGGTGATCGAGAACCGGCCCGGCGTCGGCGGCACGCTGGGCGCGCAGCACCTGGCGCAGAACGCGAAGCCCGACGGCTACACCGTGGCGCAGATGCCGATCACCGTGTTCCGGCACCCGCACATGACCAAGACCAACTACGACCCGATGGCCGACTTCACGTGGATCATCCACCTCACCGGCTACACCTTCGGCGTGATCGTGCGCACCGACTCGCCGTTCAAGACCTTCAAGGACCTCGTCGAGTACGCGCGCGCCAACCCGGGCAAGCTGACTTACGGCACGCCGGGCAACGGCACCAGCCTGCACGTCACCATGGAGCAGATCGCGATCCGCGAGAAGATCCAGTGGACGCAGGTACCGTTCAAGGGCGGCGCCGACAACCTCGCCTCGCTGCTCGGCGGCCACACCATGGCGCTCGCCGACTCCACCGGCTGGGCCGAGGCGGTGAACGCCGGCAGGGCGCGGCTGCTGGTCACCTGGGGCGCGCAGCGCACCAAGCGCTGGCCCGACGTGCCGACGCTGAAGGAACTCGGCTTCGACATGGTGTCGACCTCGCCGTTCGGCCTCGCCGGCCCCAAGGGCATGGACCCGGCCGTGGTCAAGGTGCTGCACGACGCCTTCAAGAAGGGCCTCGAGGACCCGGACGTCCTGAAGGTGCTCGACCGGCTCGACCAGGAACCCTCGTACCTGGGGAGCGCCGACTACGCCGCGCTGGCGAGGAAGACCTTCGAGGAGGAAGGCGCGATCGTGAAACGGCTCGGGCTGAAGATGTAGTTCAGGACTTCAGCATCGCCACGCCGGCCGCCACCACCACGGCGCCGGCGAGGCGGGCGCGCACGTGGCCTTCCTTCAGCAGCCACGAACCGATCAGCGCGCCGAATACCACCGAGGTCTCGCGCAGCGCCGCGATCGTGCCCACCGGGGCGCGCGTCATCGCCCAGACCGCGACGCCGTACGAGCCGGCCGACAGCGCGCCGCCCGCGACCGCACGGCCCCAGCGCGCGACAACGTAGCGCACGAACTCCCCGCGCCGCATCGCGAGCACGATCAGCGCGAACGGCGCGCAGTCGAGGAAGAACATCCAGGCCACGTACGACAAAGGGTCGCCCGCGACCCGCACGCCATTTGCGTCCACGAGCGTGTACACGGCGATGATCCCCGCGTTGGCGAGCGCCCAGCGCGTCGCCGCCCGCTGCGGGCGGCCGACGAGGCCGAGCGAGAGCACGCCGGCGCAGACGAGCGCGATGCCGATCCACGCCGTGGCCTTCGGCATCTCGCCGAACCACGCGATCGACGCCGCCGCGACGACGAGCGGGGCCAGGCCGCGCATGATCGGGTACCCGTGCGACAGGTCGCCCGCGCGATATGCGCCGACCACCGCGAAGAAGTAGCCGACGTGCAGCACCGACGAGGCCGCGAGCCAGGGCCACGCCGCGACCGCCGGCAGCGGCAGCGCGAGCATCAGCGGGGCGCAGACCACGGTGGCGCCGACGCACACCATGCCGGTATCCAGGAGCTTGTCCGGCGAGGACTTGATCATCGCGTTCCAGCCCGCGTGCAGCAGCGCCGCGCCGAGCATGGCGAGGGTGATGCCGGGCGTCAGCTCCAAGGGCGCGCCCGGGCTCAGGCGGCGAGCAGCGGCGCAGGGTCGAAGTACGGCAGGCCGACCGCGGCCGCGACCTCGGCGTGCGTGACGCGGCCGGCGCAGACGTTCAGCCCGGCGCGCAGGTGCGGGTCGGCGGCGAGCGCGCGCTTCCAGCCGAGGTCGGCGAGCCGCAGCACGAAGGGCAGCGTGGCGTTGTTCAGCGCGTAGGTCGAGGTGCGCGGCACCGCGCCCGGCATGTTGGCCACGCAGTAGTGCACCACGCCGTCGACGACGAAGGTGGGCTGCGCGTGCGTCGTCGGGCGCGAGGTCTCGCAGCAGCCGCCCTGGTCGATGGCGACGTCGACGATCACCGCGCCCGGCTTCATCCCCGCCACCAGTTCGCGCGACACCAGCTTCGGCGCCGCGGCGCCCGGCAGCAGCACCGCGCCGATCACGAGGTCGGCCGAGCGCACGTGCGACTCGACGTTGTCGCGGTTCGAGTAGACAGTGACCGTGCGCGCGCCGAAGCGGGCTTCGGTCCGGCGCAGCGCGTCGAGGCTGCGGTCGATCACCACGACGTTGGCGCCGCTGCCGACGGCGATCTGCGCGGCGTTGGTGCCGACCACGCCGGCGCCGAGCACCACGATCTTCGCCGGGGGCACGCCCGGCACGCCGCCGAGCAGCGTGCCCATGCCGCCCGCGTGCTTCTCGAGGCAGTGCGCGCCCGCCTGCACCGCCATGCGGCCCGCGACCTCCGACATCGGCGCGAGCAGCGGCAGGCCGCCGCCCGCCTGCGTCACGGTCTCGTAGGCGATGCAGGCCGCGCGCGAGGCGACGAGGTCCTCGGCCTGCGCCGGGTCGGGCGCGAGGTGCAGGTAGGTGAAGAGCGCCTGCCCTTCGCGCAGCCGCCGGCGCTCCTCGGGCTGCGGCTCCTTCACCTTGACCACGAGGTCGGCGCGCTCGAAGACCTCGGTGGCCGTGGCAACGACGCGCGCGCCCGCCTTCTCGTAGACTGCGTCGGGCGCCCCGATGCCGGCCCCGGCGGACGCCTCGACCAGCACCTCATGGCCGTGCGCGACGCATTCGCGCACCGACGAGGGCGTCAGGCCGACACGATGCTCGTTCGACTTGATCTCGCGCGGAATGCCGATGCGCACGTCCGCGTCTCGTTCAGACGTTGCCCGGGCGGGTCGCGCCGGCGACCACGTCCTCGCGCAGGCGCGACGGCGCGATCGCCCCGGCCTCCTCGAGAATCGGGTAGGCGATCGCCGCGATGTGCGAGTTGATGCGCTTGAAGTCGTTGATGATGTCCAGGTGCAGCGAGCTGGTCTCGATCGACTGGGCGGTCTGCCACGTGAGGCGGTTGAGGTGCGTGTCGGCGTAGGCGCGCTCCAGTTCCCGGAACTCGACCTTCTGCGCGAGCAGCCGCTGCGCGCTCCTCAGGTCGCCGTTCAGGAACACGTTCAGGCCCAGGCGCAGGCTCGCCATCAGGCGCCCGTGCAGCTCCTCGATCTCCTGCATGCCGGCGTCGGAGAACGACAGGTTGTGCGCGATCTTCTTCGACTTCACGTCCTCGACGATGTGCTCGACGATGTCGCCGACGTGCTCGAGGTTGATGGTGATCGCGATGATCTCGGCCCAGCGCCGCCCTTCCTTCGGATCGAGTTCCTCGCGGCTGATCTGCGTCAGGTACATCTTCACCGCGGTATAGAGCTCGTCGACGTCGTCGTCCATGCGCCGGATCTCGTCGGCGAGCTTCTTGTCGTTGGTCCGGATCACCGTCATCACGCCCGAGAGCATGGTGTCGATGATGTCGCCGATGCGCAGCGCCTCGCGCGAGGCGTTCGAGGTGGCGAGCGCGGGCGTGTCGAGCGCGGCCGGGTCGAGGTGCTTCGGCCGGATCCGGGTGTCCTTCGCCGGGTCGTCGGGCATCATGCGCGTGGCGAAGCGCGCGATCGGCTCGGTGAAGAAGATCAGCGACGCGGCGAGCAGCAGGTTGAACGCGGCGTGGAAGTTCACCACCAGCCGCTGCGGGGTCGGATCGAGCAGCGCGAGCAGGCCCTCGACCGTGGGCAGCACCAGCACCATCAGCGCGCAGCCGATGGCCTTGAAGCAGAAGTTGCCCAGCGCGACGCGGCGCCCGGCGGGCGTCGAGCCGGCGGTGGCCACCAGCCCCAGCACGCCGCTGCCGAGGTTCGCGCCCAGCACGAGGAAGAGGGCCACCGTCGGCGAGATCAGGCCGCCGGCGACGAAGGCCGACACCAGCAGCACCACGGCGAGGCTCGACCATGCGGCCACCGCGAACACCGCGCCGACCAGAAGGTCGAGCATCGGGTCGCCGGTCAGCGTGGCGAAGATCACCTTCACGCCCGCGGCCTGCGTGAAGGGCTTCGCGGCCGACAGGATCATCTGCAGCGCGATGATGATGAGCCCCGCGCCGATCGAGATGCGGCCGACGTGGCCGACGCGCGTGCCCTTCCTCGACAGGTGCAGCACCACGCCCGCCGCGATGGCGAGCGGCGCGAGCCACGAGAGGTCGAGCGAGAACAGCTGCACCATCAGCGCGGTGCCGACGTCGGCGCCGAGCATGATCGCCAGGGCCGGCGCGAGCCCCATCAGGTTCTGGCTCACGAACGAACTCGTGATCATCGCCGTGGCGCTCGAGGACTGCACGAGGCCCGTGACGCCCATCCCGGCGAGGAAGGCCTTGAAGCGGTTCGAGGTGCTGGCGTGCAGCACCTTGTGCAGGTTCGCCCCGTACACGCGCAGCACGCCGGAGCGCACGATGTGCGTGCCCCAGACGAGGAGCGCGATGCCGGCGAGGATATTAAGAAGCGTCTGCATGGGGTGCGAGGGGCGCTACGCCCCCTCGCGCTCCCCCGCAAGAAGGATCTGAAGCAAACCGGGCGCACCTCGCCGTCTTACCATGGGATGGAGTACGTCTTCACGTTGGTGAACGCCTTGCAGCACTCCTGCACGCCTTCCTTGTAGCCCAGGCCCGAGTCCTTGATGCCGCCGAACGGCGTCACCTCGAGCCGGTAGCCGGGCACCTCCCAGACGTTCACGCTGCCGACGTTGAGTTCCTTCACGAAGCGCATGATGTCGTCCATGCGATTGGTGCAAACGCCGGAGGAAAGGCCGTAGTCCGTGCCGTTCACGAGGCGGATCGCCTCGTCGATGTCCTTGAACGTAGTCACCGGCGACACCGGGCCGAAGGTCTCGTACTTCACCACCTCCATCTCCGGCCGCACGCGGTCGATCGCCGTGGGCGAGTAGAGCGCGCCGTCGCGCTGGTTGCCCGCAAGCAGCCGCGCGCCGCCCTTCACCGCGTCGTTCACCAGCGACTCGAAGCGCTGCGCCGCCTGCTCGTCGATCACGGTGCCCATGTCGACCTTCGGGTCCATCGGGTCGCCGTAGGTCCACGCCTTCGTCCTCGCCACCAGCGCCTCGGTAAACGCCTCGGCGACCTTCTCGTGCACCAGCATGCGCTTCACCGAGGTGCAGCGCTGCCCGGAGTTCTTGTACGAGCCGCCCGCCGCGAGTTCGGCCGCCTTCACCGGGTCGGCGTCGTCCATCACCACGATCGGGTCGTTGCCGCCCAGCTCCAGGATCTGGCGCTTGTACACGGCCTTCTCGGCGATGTACTTGCCGATCGGCACGCCGCCGGTGAAGGTCACCATGTCGGCGTCCGGGTTGGTCAGGAACTCGTCGGCGATCTCCTTCGGGTCTCCGGTAATCACCGACAACATCTCCGGGGGCAGGCCCGCCTCGTACAGGATGTCGGCCAGCACCAGCGGCGACAGAGGCGTCTTCTCGGTGGGCTTCAGCACCATGCGGTTGTTGGTCGCCACCGAGGGCGCGACCTTGTGGATCACCTGGTTCAGCGGATGGTTGAACGGC
>Ga0172373_10005551_pt1 | contig 17230 bp, 12 predicted proteins | sample Lak10m_2_FD_114546 | JGI IMG/M metagenome (GOLD analysis project Ga0172373, IMG submission 114546) | Freshwater microbial communities from Kabuno Bay, South-Kivu, Congo - kab_092012_10m | ecosystem: Environmental > Aquatic > Freshwater > Lake | place: Democratic Republic of the Congo...
CTCAGGCTGTTGAGTCGATAGGGTTCGGTAGCCCCTTTAAATTTCCCGGCGTAATAAATCTGCATACGCACCCCTAGGCGGTCGAGCAGGTCTTTGTACATGGGAATCTGAACGGCAAATCCCCGCACTTCCATGGCACCCAATGGATTGATATACAGCTCATCGGCGGTGGAAGCGAGGTAGTAGTTGCCGCTGAAGTAGAATTTCCCATGCGACACGATAAATTTTCCGCTTTTGCGGAAGTCCATCAGGGCTTCCCGCACGCTGCGCGTAGTGGCGAAACCCTGAAGCTGAGATTCATCGGTATCCAGGAAAATCCCCTTGATAAATTTGTCATTCTTAGCTCGTTCAATCGCTGCGACGATATCCTGTAGCCCATAGATGTCATTCTGCTCGAGGCTGAAGGACTGTGCAGACACATTATTGGCAAGCTCGGGAACCTGTTGGCTGAACGTCAGGTGTAGTACCGAGTTGGGTTGCAATTTCTCGGGCTTCTCTGCATCGCTGGCGATTAAACCGACAATACCAATCGCGATGAATACCAATAGGCTGATGCCAAGAATTACCCCCAGGCAGGAAGCAAAAAGCATTTTAAAAAAACTACCCATTTTCAACAGGTTATATGTGAATAATGACTTTAAACCAAGTGCGCAGACCAGGGTGGATTGACTGGCAAAAAACCTGAGTACACACCGCGCTTTTCAAAAAGATGAATTTCGGCATTTAGTTTAAAGTTAAAAAGAGGTTTTGACAAAGTTACCCAAAGAAAAGGGGGAATCTACAATTTTTTGACGAACGGCCTATGTCTGTCGAATTAAGCCTAAATTTGCCATCCAAAAAAATCAGACCATGAAAGCACTCACGCATTCGCCTTACGTCTTATATGCCGATTCCGAGGGGCAGGTGTTTGAAGATAAAAGCCTGTATGCGGTAGGCCGGAGCGGCTGGTTTGTAGATCCTATCCCGGTGGAAGATTGGATACCCTTGCCAGATGGGGGGTCGTTGTATAATTTGCCAGGGCGTATTCCATTGGGAATCGATGTGCGCACAGGAGAAATTCGCCCATCCGACAAAGGGTTTGCCGTAGCAGCATTCATCCCACCGGCGCATACCGGGCTGTATCTGTCGGCTTATGAGCAGCTTCCCGAAGCGGAGGTATTGCCGCTATTTTGTTATACCGCAGTAGGGTGGTATCGGGATACCTTTTATGTGCCGGCGGTGCGGGTGGAAGCAGATATCCGACAGGAGTGCTCCGGTTTTGATCAGGTGGTCGTAGCACAGGGAGTGGACGCATTAAAAGCGGCGTATCCCCAAAACAGATTGGTCGAACATCTGGCCGACAACTGTGCCCTGAGCTATCATTGTCCGGCCGCCCGCAATTATTTTATGGGCCGTTGGGAATGTCCGGTACCGGTGAGCCCGGCCTGCAATGCCAATTGCCTTGGATGTATTTCATTATTGCCGGAAGACGAGCCAATTACCGCCAACCACGAACGGCTCACGTTCAAACCAACCGCACAGGAGATTGTCGAATACACCGTTCCGCACCTCGAATCGGCTCCGTTTCCCATCATCAGCTTTGGCCAGGGATGTGAAGGGGAGCCACTCCTGATGTGGGAGACTATTCGCGAGGCCATTCTGGAAATCCGAAAATTTACCGATAAAGGAAGTATCAATATCAATACGAATGGCGGTAAGCCGGATGCAGTAGCTGCGCTATGCCAGGCCGGGCTCAATAGTATCCGCGTGAGCATGAATTCCGCGCGGGAAGCCGTCTATATGGCGTACTACCGGCCTAATAACTACGTATTTGCAGATATTGTGGAAAGCTTGCGGATAGTGGGAGCGCAGGGAGGATGGACGAGCATCAACTACTTCGTTTTTCCTGGGATGACCGATTCTCCTTCCGAATACGAAGCGCTCCGGAAGTTGATTCGGGAAACTGGGCTGCGCATGATTCAATGGCGAAATTTTAACATCGACCCCGACTGGTACCTCGGCCGAATCCCCGCTCTGGAAGAGGAAGAGCCCCTGGGGATTAAGCACATGATGGCTCTATTGCGGGAAGAGTTTCCAGATTTGCGTTTCGGGTATTACAATCCCCCGATGGAACGAATCAGCGGCGATTATTTCATGGATTTTGCCCATTAGCGTTTGGGAAAACTGGACCGAAGGGTGAGATAACCGTACCAGCCCAGTCCCGCGACAGGCAGTGCGGCTACTTTTGCGTTCCAGGCCGGATAAATCCAGACCAGGTACACACTGGCCAGGATAGCTACTGTGGTAAGTACCAGCGTCGGTGTCTGATGCGAAGTCATACGGCTCGGATATGGATACCGCAATGGCACGAAATGAAGGATGGCAAAGAAGAAAATCAGAGCGGCATTCCATTCAGGTGCCAGATGCACCACAAAGAAGAGAAAAAATACGACTACGTTCCACATAACCGGAAACCCCACGAAGTGAAAATCAGCGGAAATCATACCGTCTTTACCGTAATAGAGGGCAGCTGCCAGGAGCATAATAGCTGCACAAGCCAGTCTCATTGAATCGGGTACCAAGGAGGCATGGTATAGAAAAAAAGCAGGAATCAGCGCATAGGTAGCAAAGTCAATTACCTGGTCGATGGTTGTACCATCCATAAAGGGAAGTACCTCTTTGACCCGGAAGTACCGCGCCAAGGTACCGTCTATGCCATCGATGAGCTGGCAGGCTACCATCCAGAGCATGGCCTCCTGCCATGCTCCCTGCTCAATCGCTAAAATAGCCATAAATCCACTGACGATGCCGGTGGACGTGAATACGTGTACTGCCCATGCGGCAAAACGCTGTGAAGCCTGAAACTCTTTCATCGGTAATAAGCCAGTTTTCGAGAGACGGTGTACAATAGCCGACCCCTTTCATGAGGTACTGCGCTAAAGGTCGTCAAATATTAGCGGATGTAAGCGACAGCGCGGAATAAATTTCGAAAGCGGGAAGGGGTAGAAATAAAATTATCGCGTAGTTTCATGCGGTACAACCGCTGGCGACCAGTATATTCGATAGCGCGTGTTGGGTGGAAAAGGAGAAGTGGTCAAAAATCGAGAAAATGAAGGTAGGAAAGGTACTTCGCCCTGCGGGGTTATTGCTATTGGTGATGGGGACTGCGGGAGTTGGGCTATATTTTTTTTCGGGCCAGGCTATCCAATGGCCGTCCTATTTGGCCATGAGTTTTTTTTATGCGCTGGTATTTGGATTGGGCGCCTATGCGGCTACCAAGGTACACAGTGCCCAGGCAGAGGGGATTCTGGTAGCAGGACGGGCTATCCCGTTGTGGATGGCAGCCGGTACTATGGGGGCAACCTGGGTGGATGGGGGGTACATAAACGGTACCGCAGAATATGCCGCTTCAGCCGGACTGATGTGGGTGCAGGCTCCCTGGGGCTATGCGCTCAGTCTGGTAGTTGGCGGCTTGTTTTTTGCCAAGCCCATGCGGCGGAGAAAATTTCTGACCATGCTGGATCCCCTGGCACGGAGGTTTGGCAACCGGCTCACGGCTGTGTTGTTTCTTCCTGCGCTGGCAGGCGAAGTGTTCTGGACTGCGGCCATTCTCACCGCTTTAGGCACTACTTTTTCGGCGGTGATTGGCCTGGATATGCGGAGTGCGATACTGCTCTCAGCGGGTATTACGCTGGCTTATACCGCGCTGGGTGGACTGTGGGCCGTTGCTATGACCGATGTGGTGCAATTGGGGCTGCTGCTGGTCGGACTGTATATCGTGGCGCCGATTGCGCTCCAAACGGCGGGCGGCTGGAGTGAAGTATGGCCTGCCTATGTAGCCAAACATGGTGCGGGGGCCTCCTTTTTACCGGATGCCGACCATTTGGGAGCCTATTATTGGACCTGGTGGGATGGGGCTTTGCTTCTGATTTTTGGGGGTGTTCCCTGGCAGGTGTATTTCCAGCGGGTATTATCGGCCAAGAGTCCGGAGAGTGCCAGGTGGTTGTCGTTGCTGGCTGCTGGAATCTGTCTGCTGGCAGCCGCGCCTGCCGTACTGATAGGTATTACCGGATCAGTGGTGGATTGGCAGGCTCACGGAGTAGGGGCGCCCGCTGTTCCAGCCGCCACTTTGCCTTGGGTTATCCGATACCTGACAAATCCCTGGGTGGCTACCATTGGATTAGGAGCGGTCGCTGCGGCGGTCATGTCGTCGGTCGATTCGTCTATTCTTTCCGCTTCTTCGATGGCGGGATGGAATATATATCGCCCCTGGCGCAAGCCACAGATAAGCGGACAAGAGCTCAACCAGGTCATTCGTCGGATGATTTGGATTATCGGCATCGCAGCGACCTTGCTCGCTTTAAACATCCGCAGTGTGTATCAGCTTTGGTTCCTGTGCAGTGATTTTGTGTATTGTTTGCTTTTTCCTGCCCTGGTGAGCGCGTTGTTTGACCCAAAAGCGAATACGGCGGGGGTATTGGCTGGCTTTTTGGTGGCTTTCATCCTTCGGTTTGGTGGCGGAGATGCGGTGCTTGGCATTCCGGTACGCCTCCCATACCCGTTGCTGGAGGATGGCACTGTGGCGTTTCCATTTCGAACATTGGCTATGGGAGCCGGGCTGGTGTCCATTTTTATAATATCGCGGCTAACCCAACGCTGGGTGCCTCCTGTTCCGTTAGACCCAGCATGAAAACAAAAGCCAGATTCATTTGTTGGTACGTTTCACATAAGTCGCCTTAGTGGGTATAGATTTGATAGAGGGACTGATCGCGGTTGCCCAAGCGGCCTCATGTAAAAAGGGCGCTTACGACTTCTCGAAGCAAACTATAAAGTAGTATAAACCCAAATAAAGCATAGTACATGTGTTTTGATTCCGAACAAGCCATCTTGGCGCTGAGTAAAAACTGGTTTTTCCAGGCAGGATGCGGCAGTACTTCAATCAAGTCCAAAAAAATTTCCTATACATTTAGTGCGGAGGGATGGAAAGCGAGCTATGTATCTGATTTTTTGGAAGTAGCCGGTAGCTGGCCGGTGGCTGCTGAAAACCAAATGCTTTCTGCTCCCTTTTTGGCGGCGCAGGCAGGAAGCTTGCCGGCTTCGTTGCGGCCTCGCTTTCTCGTTTTGGAGGACGGCCAGGGGCCTGCCGTATGGGCGTCACTTCAGGTTGTATCGTTTAATGCGGCGGAAAATATTCGCGAAACGGCCGTTTGGGAGGGTACTTCGGGTTACCTGCGCAAACAGGTTGCGCGTCTGGGAAACTTTAAATTGCTGATTTGTGGAAATTTGTTTTCCGTAGGAGAAAATGGGTGGATGGTGCGTGCGGATTTGGCAACGGATAACGCCTTCTTTAAGGTATTCACTTACTTTTTAAAGCAGGCGGCTCGTTGCGAAGGGGTGCAGGTATTGGTTTTCAAAGACTTTGCACAAGAACTTCCGGCACTGCAGGCCACTGGTTTTCATCCCCTTTCCTTCCAGCCCAACATGGTTTTGCCGTTGGATAATGCGTGGAAAACAGCCGATGATTATCTGGAAGCGATGACCTCCAAGTATAGAGTGCGGGCGCGGAGGGCTTTTCGCAAAGCCGACGACCTGGAATTCCGGGAACTGTCGCTACCCGAAATTGAATGGAACGCGCACCAGTTGGCCGAGTTGTACCAGGAGGTCGTGCTTTCCTCCGGGTTCAGTCTGGCTACCGCCGGGGCAGATTACTTTCCCGGCCTAAAGGCAGCCTTGGGGAGTGCCTATCGGGTGGTAGGGGTATATCGGGCGGGTGAGTTGATTGCTTTTTATTCAACCATTCACAACGGAAAAAGGCTGGAGGCTCATTTCATTGGCTTTCGGCAGGTTTGCAATAAAGATTGCCAATTGTACCTCAATATGTTGTACCGAATGGTGTCGGACGGCATCAGAATGCGGGTCTCTGAAATCATTTTTGCGCGCACCGCGCTGGAAATAAAAAGCTCCGTAGGGGCCGTCGCGCGGCCAGCTCATGTGTACATGGCACATATAAGCCCGGTGCTCAACCGATTTTTACCCTGGGCGGTGCGCTGGCTGGAACCCAGGGAGGTATGGACGCCGAGGCACCCCTTCCATGTGGACTAAAGAATCAGGGGCGAACGATGAGCTCCTGGCCGGGCTCGCCCTCCGCAATATGAAAAGGCTGTGCTTGGATGGTGCGACTCCATTCGAGTAAGTTTCCGGTAGTAGGATCGACGGGTTCTGGAGGGAGTACTTCCACGGTGAACGCGGCTTTCTGGAATCGGAGAGGTCCCTGTTTGGCCAGATGAAGGGCAGCCATACCGGAAAACGCGAGTGTTAGTACCAGTGCAGTACCCAAGAGGGCAGGCTTTTTGGTGCCCAGGGCGTGCCGGTCGTTTAGCTGGGCTCGGTCGAGGCGGCGTTCGATGCGTCGCCAGGTACGGCGAGGGGGTGTTTCGCGGAGCAGCGATTCTTTTTCGCGAAAAACTGTAAATAAATCCTTTGACGAGTTCATATATCCTCCTGGTCATTTTGTTCAGAAAAAACCATCTCCTCTTCGTAGTCCATTCCAAGCAGGCCTTGTAGTTTTTTTTTAGCCAGGGCGAGCTGGGATTTGGACGTATTGATACTGATGCCAAGCATATCGGCGATCTCGCGGTGTTTGAACCCCTCTAGGGCGTAGAGGTTAAAAACGGTGCGATATCCGGTGGGCAGTTGATCGAGCAGGTTCATGATGTCCTGGGCTGCCAAATCCGAATGGATAGGGGAGGGAGTGGCGATTTCCAGATCCGTCATTTCGATGTCGAACTGGAATAAGTTGCGCCGGCGCAAAAACATCAGGGCTTCGTTGGCGACAATCCGACGCATCCATCCTTCAAAACTACCTTCGCCTTTGTATTGGTCGAGGTTGGAGAAGATTTTGAAAAAGGCTTCGACCAAAATGTCCTCGGCATCCTCCTTTCGGGAAATATAGCGTTTGCACACCCCGAACAGCACCGGACTGTACGCATCATACAGCCGTTGCTGTGCACGGCGGTTTTGTTTGCGGCAAGCCAGTATGAGCTCTGTTTCGGTCATGCAGAATATCCTATTTATCTTTCAGATGCAAAGGACGGCATTATGGGTGTATGGGTAAAAAAAAATTTAATAAGCCGTTCGCTGAAAATAATTGTGTAATTATTACACGATTATATTTATTCGCTTAAATTTGTATGGTGGGTGGTTTGGTATGTATAAATCATCTTTTTGCAAAAGAATCATTGGATTTGAAACCGACGATATGGAAAGGTACCCGGACGTCAGCCGGATGGTGGTAGCGATAGACTGTATCATTTTTGGATTTGATGGAGAGGAGATCAAAGTATTGTTAATCAAACGAAATTTTGAGCCAGAAAAGGGAAGATGGTCGCTGATGGGTGGCTTTGTACAGGAGGATGAGGATCTGGAGGATGGAGCCCATCGCATTCTATACCAGCTCACTGGGTTGAAAAACATTTACGTGGAGCAGATATGGACGGCTGGTTCAGTAAACAGGGATCCGGTGGAGCGCACGATTTCGGTGGCTTATTTTGCACTCATAAATATCGACGATCAGGACAAGGAGGCGATTCGCGCCCATAATGCCCACTGGGTGTCTTTAAAAGCCTGTCCGCCACTGATTTTCGACCACGATGAAATGGTGCGCAAAGCCCTGCATTTTCTGCGATATAAGGCCGCGCTGCACCCCCTCGGTTTTGAGCTAATGCCGGATAAGTTTACTATTCCGCGTCTGCAAAAGTTGTATGAAGCCATTTATGGCACCCCATTGGATCGGCGCAATTTTAGTCGCAAAATTCTCTCTACGGGTCTTCTGATTGATTCAGGAGAAAAGGACGAGCATTCCACGACAAAAAAGGCCACTTTGTACCAGTTGGATAAGGTCAGGTACAGTCAAAAGTTCTCTGCATTCTGGCATTTTATGCCACAGCCTGGAGTGGGTTAGGTCTCTGAAATGCATTGAATTTGTCTTTTCTAAAAAGTGTGAAATTGACACTTTTTCAGATTCCCGGCTCTGTCGGATAGTGTGCAAATGAGACGAAAAAATTTGAATTTAAAATAAATCCGTAGCCAGCAGGTCAGCCTCCAATAACTGGTTTTTGCGCCTGCTCGCTGTACAAAACACCTTACGCATGTTTCAATTCGAGCAAACAGATATCTGGTTCATAACGGGTAGCCAACATCTGTACGGACCGGAAGTGCTGGATCAGGTAGCCCGGCATGCCGCCGAAATCGCTGCCTACATTGGTGCTTCTTCTGCTATTCCATCCAAGGTTGTTTATCAACCAGTAGTAAAGACTCCAGATGAAATTTATGCGGTCTGCCAGGCCGCTAATCTGGACTCCCGATGTATTGGGGTGGTGGTGTGGATGCATACGTTCTCACCAGCCAAAATGTGGATTCGTGGGCTTCAGGCACTTCAAAAACCGCTTTGCCATTTCCATACGCAATACAACCGCGATATTCCTTGGGATGCTATCGACATGGACTTCATGAACCTCAACCAATCAGCGCATGGGGATCGCGAATTCGGGCATATCGCTTCCCGCTTAGGTTTGGCTCGAAAAGTAGTCGTCGGACACTGGAAAGACCAAGCCGCCCTGGATCAAATGGGCGTATGGGTGCGCGCAGCCGCCGCTCGTCACGACTGGCAGGGTGCCCGTTTTGTGCGCTTCGGCGATAATATGCGCCAGGTTGCTGTGACGGAAGGCGATAAGGTGGAAGCAGAAATGCGCTTCGGTTATTCCGTAAATACCCATGGCATCGGTGATTTAGTCGCGCGTATCCAACAGGTCCGCCCAGACGAAGTAGATCATTTGGTCGAAACCTACTTATCGGAGTACGAGGTCGTTACCTCCCTACTGCCTGGCGGCGTTGCACACCCCTCCCTCAGGGAAGCCGCCCGGATAGAAGCAGGCATGCGCTCTTTCCTTCAGGAAGGTAACTTCAAGGGGTTTACAGATACCTTTGAGGATCTGCACGGCTTAGCCCAATTGCCGGGAATTGCTTCTCAACGGCTAATGGCAGAAGGATACGGGTTTGGGGCAGAGGGCGACTGGAAAACAGCCGCTTTGGTGCGGGCCGCAAAGGTGATGGGCAGCGGGCTTCCCGGTGGTAACTCCTTTATGGAAGATTATACCTATCACCTCGACCCGTCTAATCCTATGGTTTTGGGTGCTCACATGCTGGAGATTTGCCCGAGCATCGCACAGGATAGGCCACGCTGCGAAATACACCCGTTGGGGATTGGCGGAAAAGCAGACCCGGTCAGGCTGGTATTCCGTGCAGGCGGCGGTTCTGCACTCAACGCATCGATGGTGGACATGGGCAACCGCTTCCGCCTCTTGGTTAATACCGTGGACGGCGTGGCTCCTGAGCATGCCTTGCCCAAACTGCCAGTGGCGAGCGTCCTGTGGAAACCACATCCCGATTTTCAGACAGGGTGTGCTGCCTGGATTTACGCAGGTGGCGCCCATCATACCGTGTATAGCCAAAATTTGAGCGTGGCGCACTTTGAAGACTTCGCAGAAATGTTTGGTATCGAGCTGGCAGTGATTGATCAAACCACTTCGCTCCGTCAATTCCGCACGGAACTGCGCCTGGGCGAATGGCTGTACAACCGAAAAGGAGCCTTATGAAATATGTGATTGGTATAGACTATGGCACGGATTCCGTGCGCGCCCTCGTCGTTAATGCCCTGAATGGGGCAGAAGTGGCAACCGCGGTGTACTATTATCCTCGTTGGCAAAAAGGCTTGTACTGCAATCCGGAAACGTCGCAGTACCGGCAGCATCCCCTGGATTATTTGGAAGGCCTGGAGGCATCAGTTAGGCAAGCACTAGCCGACGCCGGACCGGAAGTCGCCGCCCAGGTATATGGTATTTCAGTGGATACGACCGGCTCCACCCCGGTTGCGGTGAACGAGGCAGGCACTCCATTGGCCCTTACACCGGATTTGGCAGATAATCCCAACGCGATGTTTGTACTCTGGAAGGACCATACGGCCAACCGAGAGGCGGACGAAATCAATGCGCTGGCACGGCAATGGGATATTGATTTTACCCAGTATGTGGGGGGGATATATTCTTCCGAATGGTTTTGGGCAAAAATATTACACGTCCTCCGATCGGATGAAGTGGTCAGAACAGCGGCTTTTTCCTGGGTAGAACATTGTGACTGGATTTCCGCAGAGCTCACCGGCAATACCCGTCCGCTGGAATTGAAGCGTTCGCGGTGTGCGGCAGGGCATAAAGCGATGTGGCATGAGGCGTTTGGCGGCCTGCCATCCGATGCGTTCCTCACCGCGTTGGATCCCATGTTGTCCGGTTTGCGGGAACGGCTGTTTCATTCCTCCTATACCTCCGATACCCCGATGGGTTCCCTATCACCAGCGTGGGCTTCGCGCCTGGGCCTACCAGCGGGGATAACCGTAGGCGTAGGCGCTTTCGACGCGCACATGGGAGCGATTGGCTCGGGTATTGAGCCGTACTCCCTGGTGCGCGTGATGGGCACCTCCACGTGTGATATGCTGATCGCACCGAATGAAGCCCATGCAGATACGCTGGTTCACGGGATTTGCGGACAGGTGGATGGCTCCATTTTGCCCGGTATGCTCGGTCTCGAGGCAGGACAGTCGGCCTTCGGCGATGTGTATGCCTGGTTCCAGCGCGTGCTGGAATTTCCGCTGAATGCGCTTTTCCCGCGTGATATTGCTGCGGAAAAGGCTAGGCAAATCATCCCCATGTTGTCTGAACAGGCCGCCTTATTGCCGGTTCGTGTGGACGACCCGGTAGCACTCGACTGGTTCAATGGGCGTCGTACTCCCGATGCTAACCATACGTTGCGCGGCGCATTATCTGGCCTGAATCTGGGAAGCGACGCACCGCGCTTGTTTAAAGCCTTGGTAGAAGCTACCGCATTTGGGGCACGCCGCATTGTAGAACGATTCCGCGAAGAGGGTATTCCTATTCACCAGGTAATTGGTATTGGCGGGGTGTCAAAAAAATCGCCCTACGTCATGCAGATGCTGGCCGATGTGCTGCAAATGCCCATAAAAATAGCTCGTTCTGAACAAACGTGCGCGCTCGGGGCGGCCATGTGTGCTGCCGCTGCTGCCGGCTTATACGCGAACCTGGATGACGCCGTGGCGGCCATGCGCTCCGGGTATGATGCTACCTATTACCCGCGTGCAGACCGGAAAGAAATATATGACGCCCTTTATCAGCGTTACCTCGCTCTGGGTGATTTTATAGAGTTCGGCAAATAGCAAGACCTATGATGAAACAACCAATTACGTACGCCCTGGGGGTACTGCTGTGCAGCACCTCTTTGGTAGCGCAGGATTATCCGGTACAGTCGGTTTCGGCAGAGAAGGTTCAGCTCCGCGACATGTTTTGGGCACCTCGGCTGGAGACAGTACGCGGGGTCACGATTCCAGCTACCTTTCACAAAAATGAGGAAACGGGCCGCGTGCGAAACTTCGAAATTGCCGCCGGGACTGCCCACGGAAACGTATGTACCGTATTCCCTTTTGATGATACGGATTTGTACAAGACCATTGAAGGGGTGGCATATTTTCTTCAGCGCAGCCCGAATGCAGCCCTGGTACAAATGGTAGAGGAGTGGATTCGACTTATTGGCGAAGCCCAGGAACCGGATGGCTATCTCTATACCTGGCGTACGATTGCCGAGCGCCAGCAAGCAGCAGGAAACCCGGATAAGCCATTGAAATCCAATGCCTTTACAGACTGGCTGGGCAGCGCGCGCTGGGAAAAAGAAGACGAGTTAAGCCACGAACTGTACAATGCAGGCCACTTGTACGAAGCCGCTGTCGCGTGGTTCCAGGCTACCGGCCAGCGCACCTTACTGGATATTGCATTGAAAAATGCCGAACTGCTGTATCAAACGTTCGGCCCCCAGAAGCTGCAAAAAGCCCCTGGCCACGAGGTCGTTGAAATGGGACTGGTGCAGCTCTATCGGGCAACCGGCGATCGCCGTTGGCTGGCGCTTTCCAAGTTTTTTATCGATGTGCGGGGCTATGGCGAGGAATATGCCCAAAACCACCTCCCCGTCGCTCAGCAACGCAGCGCCGTGGGGCATGCGGTTCGTCTGGCCTACCTCTATTCCGGCGTGGCCGATATTAAAGCACTTACCGGCACCACCGCCTACGACGATGCCCTGTGGGCAGTATGGGAGGATATTGTACAGCGCCAGATTTATCTGACGGGCGGAACCGGCGCTACCGGTCGAAATGAAGGATTTGGCAGCCCGTATGAGTTGCCCAACCTAAGTGCCTATTGTGAAACCTGCTCCTCCATCGCCTTCGTACAATGGACACAACGGCTATTTCAACTGACCGGCGATGCGCGTTATGTAGATGTGCTGGAACGTACGATGTACAACGCACTCAACGCCGGACTGAGCCTTTCCGGCGACTATTTTTTCTACCCCAACCCCTTGGAAAGCCGCAAAAACGTGGCCAGGAGTCAGTGGTTTGAGTGTGCTTGCTGCCCGCCCAACCTCATTCGGTTCTTTGGATCCCTTCCAGGGTATATGTATGCGGTGGATTCGTCGGGCATTTATGTCAATCTTTACGGGGCAAGCAAGGTGAAAACGGGTTTACTGGGCACTTCCTCAGGCGCCGATTCGGTGACCATTACCCAGACCACTGCGTTTCCCCGAGATGGAGAAATCAGCCTGTCTGTGGAGTTGCCCCGTTCGCGGGAGTTCTCCCTTCGCTTGCGCATTCCCGGATGGGCTGCCGAAGAGGCCATTCCCGGCAACTTGTATCAGTTCACTGCCCCCCTTCGGGAAAAAGTGGCCGTCAAGGTGAATGGCCAGTCTTTTTCTACTTCGCTACATAAAGGGTATATCGAGATCAGGCGCCGCTGGAAAAAAGGAGATCAGGTCTGGCTATCGCTTCCCATGCCCGTTCGGCGCGTGGTAGCCGATACTCGGGTGGCAGCCGACCGCGGTAGGGTTGCCCTGCAGCGCGGCCCGCTGGTGTACTGCCTCGAAGGAAAGGACCAGCCGGATGATCGGGTACAATCGGTTTTCCTATCCGATACCGCCCATGTCCAGGTGCATTACGAAGGTGGTTTGTTGGGCGGAGTCACCGCGCTTTCCATGCCTGGGTTTCTGGTGCATCAGGATGGGGAGACGGCTATCCACCTGGAGCCACAGACACTAAAGGCAATTCCCTATTTCACCTGGGCCAATCGCGGGCGGGACAATATGTTGGTCTGGTTGCCGAATGTACTATCCGCTACCCGCCCCTTGGCTCCACCTACATTAGCTTCCCGGTCGGTTCCGACCGCTTCGGAAGGGGTACATGGCGACCTGAAAAACACCAGCGATGGCTTCCAACCTGCGCACGCTGCCGATGGGGAAAGTACCCTGGTGCACTGGTGGCCGCGCTTTGGAACCGAGGAATGGCTCGAGTACGATCTGGGCAAAGAAGAAACGATCCAGCAGGCGCAGGTATTTTGGTTTGATGACGAGGCGACAGGGGGCGGATGCCGCATACCCGTATGGTGGAAACTGGAATACCTGGACGGCGAATCCTGGAAACCGGTAGCCCCCGACACATCGTTTATCGTACGCAAAGACGCTTGGAGTGATATATCCTTTGCCCCAATTCAAACGCGCCGGCTCCGCCTGCGCATGCAATGGCAACCAGGAGTATCCGGTGGCGTACACGAATGGCAGATTCATTGATATTTCATTGCGCGGAGAGGAGCGCTGTTAGCATCTAATCGCTTTAGACATCACACTTTCCGCCACACCACAAAACCATACCATACATGAAAAAAAATCTCCTGTTACTGCTTGCCCTGGGATGGATGCAAGCTGGTTTTTCCCAAAACAAAATGACGTTAAATGCCGACCTGGGAAGAGACACCATTAGCCGGCATATATACGGGCATTTTGCCGAGCATCTAGGGCGCTGTATCTATGGTGGTTTTTATGTGGGCGAACAATCAGACATTCCCAACCAGGCCGGGGTGCGCACCGATATCATAGAAGCGCTCAAAAAGCTACATATTCCCAACCTGCGCTGGCCAGGTGGATGTTTTGCAGATACCTATCACTGGAAAGATGGAATTGGGCCTAAATCCAGCCGCCCCTCCATGCGCAATGTGTGGTGGGGTGGGGTTACGGAAGATAATAGCTTCGGCACGCATGAGTTTCTGAATATGTGTGAAGCGCTGGGCACCGAACCATATTTAGCCGGGAACGTCGGGAGCGGTACGGTACAGGAACTGGCAGATTGGGTGAAATACACCAGCCATACTTCCGGGAGTCCAATGACGGACCTGCGAAAAAACAACGGAAGAGCCCTTCCATGGAAAACCAAATTTTGGGGTGTAGGGAACGAAGCATGGGGCTGTGGGGGCAATATGCGCCCGGAATATTACGCCAATATTTATCGTCAATATGCTACGTTCATGACCGACTGGAGCAACAACGATAAGCTGTTTCGTATTGCTTCCGGCGCAAACGTAGCGGATTACAACTGGACAGAGGTGTTGATGCGCGATATTCCACACCACATGCTCGAAGGGGTAGCACTACACCATTATGCCGTCATTGAGTGGGAGAAAAAAGGCCCGGCTACCGGGTTTACGGAGCAAGACTATTTTAACACGATGAAGTCTGCCCTCCGCATGGAAGAACTGGTTACGCGCCACGCCACTATAATGGATAAGTACGACCCTGCAAAAAAAGTAGCGCTGGTCGTGGATGAATGGGGGGGCTGGTATAATGTAGAACCAGGAACCAATCCGGCCTTTCTATTCCAGCAGAACACCATGCGCGACGCTATGATTGCCGCAAGTACCCTGCATATTTTTCAAAAACATTGCGACCGAGTGCGCATGGCCAACCTCGCCCAAACAGTCAACGTACTTCAATCGGTCATCCTCACCGATGGCGCCCGGATGATTCTTACCCCTACCTATCATGTATTGGAAATGATGAAGGTGCACCAAGATGCCCTGATGCTTCCGCTGGATATCCAATCGGCTGACTACGCAGTGAATGGGGCTTCTTTGCCCGCCGTCTCCGGCTCTGCCAGTCGAAACAAAGAAGGAAAGGTTCACCTTTCCCTCGTGAATATCAATCCCAACCAGGCTCAAACGGTTCAGGTGGTATTGCGCGGCGCTGCCTTTACCAAGGCCAACGGACGTATTTTGAACGCTGGTAAAGTACAGGATTTCAACACCTTCGACCAGCCGGAAAAAATAAAGCCAATGCCTTTCCAAGGAGCGGTCGTCAAAGGAGAGACCTTGAGCGTCACCTTGCCGCCGGCATCGGTGCTGGTGCTCGAACTGCTTAAATAACCACCGTGCGCGGAGGGTGGAAATCGGAAAAAAATTCGCTGCCGCATTTTTCATGCGCCGCGAGACAAGTGCGATATCCCCCTCCCACACCCTATACCTCCAAATCATGTCCTTTCAAACATTGAAAGAAGAAGCCTGGGAAGCTAATATGGAAATTCCAAGGCAAAATCTGGCCATTTATACGTTTGGCAACGTATCCGCCATCGATCGGCAAGCAGGTGTCATCGCGATTAAGCCAAGTGGCGTACCCTACGCGGCACTGAAAGCAACCGACATGGTGTTGATAGATTTAGACAATAAAGTGCTGGAGGGAACCATGCGCCCCTCGTCCGACACGAAAACGCATACCTTGCTGTACCGCCATTTTCCCCACATCGGAGGGGTCTGTCATACTCATTCTACTTATGCGGTTGCCTGGGCACAGGCTATGCGCCCCATCCCCATCATGGGTACTACCCATGCGGATCACCTCACCCAGTCGGTGCCCGTTACCGAGGTAATGAGCCCAGAAATGATTCAGGGCGACTACGAACACGAAACCGGGAATCAAATCCTGGATTTGTTTGGTGAAGGCAAGCTCGATCCCGCCGAAGTTGAAATGGTACTGGTTGCTTGCCATGGCCCATTTACCTGGGGAAAAGACGCCGCAAAAGCAGTGTATAACGCCGCGGTACTGGAAGAACTGGCCCGAATGGCGTACCTGACCTTGCAAATCAACCCCGACACCCCCCTGCTGATGCCGTCTCTCATAGACAAGCACTATTTCCGAAAGCATGGAAAAACAGCGTATTATGGGCAATAGCTCGCCTGGGGCGACCCTTCTATACTCCCGCACCGCCAGCCAACGGCATCCCGATGCACCCCTTCAATGCCATAGCGATTTGAATGGCATAGCGCGCGCTGCAAAAGCACCCTTGCGCGTTGTCCGATTTTTGCGGAGCTACAGGAGCGGCTGGCATAGTTTGGACAATCCGATGAACCACTTTACTTTTGCCGGGTTTTAGGATGGTCTCTTTAACCCATCCAAAAAACAACCATTCGGCTTAAGTACTATTCAAGATGATTGAAACAGATATCCTGATAATCGGCGCCGGCCCGGTAGGGCTATTCGCCGTTTTTGAAGCAGGTCTATTGAAGATGCGCTGTCACCTGGTGGATTCGCTGGGGCAACCAGGGGGGCAGCTGACCGAAATTTATCCCAAGAAACCCATCTATGATATTCCAGGCTATCCCTCTGTACTGGCGGGAGACCTGGTCGATAAACTGATGGAGCAAATCGCTCCGTTTCAGCCTGGGTTCACCTTGGGCGAGCGCGTCGAATCGCTCGAAAAAACAGCGCATGGACATTTTCGGCTCACTACCCATAAAGGCACCGTACTCCAGGCTCCTGTAGTGGCTATTGCCGCCGGCTTAGGGGCTTTCGAGCCACGCAAACCTCCGCTCGACAAGCTCGACCTGTTTGAAGGGAAGGGCGTCGAGTACATTATCAAAGACCCAGAACTTTTTCGCGATAAAAAAGTGGTGATTGCAGGGGGTGGGGATTCGGCCCTGGACTGGACTATCTACTTAGCCGAAGTGGCTAGTGAAGTAACCTTGCTGCATCGCAGAAAAGAATTCAGGGGCGCACCGGATTCGGTAGATAAAATTCACGAACTCGTGTCCGCCGCCAGGGTACAGTTGATAACAGATGCCCAGGCGGTAGGGTTGGAAGGCAACAGCCATCTCCGGGAAGTCATCATCGAACAGAAGGACGAAGGGCGTATTTCCCTGGAGGCCGACTATTTTATCCCCCTGTTTGGCCTTTCCCCCAAGTTAGGCCCTATCGCCCAATGGGGACTTCAAATCGATAAAAATGCCATCGAAGTAGATACTTTTGATTACCGTACCAACGTACC
>Ga0172373_10005555_pt1 | contig 17226 bp, 16 predicted proteins | sample Lak10m_2_FD_114546 | JGI IMG/M metagenome (GOLD analysis project Ga0172373, IMG submission 114546) | Freshwater microbial communities from Kabuno Bay, South-Kivu, Congo - kab_092012_10m | ecosystem: Environmental > Aquatic > Freshwater > Lake | place: Democratic Republic of the Congo...
AAAGCTATTAAACAGGAAATTAATCGTTTGAAAGTCGCGGCCTTTAAACAAGCGCAAAAAACTAATGTTAAAAAATAAACCGCGGCGTATTGTCGTCTCCGGCTCCTTGGCCTACGATCAGATCATGGATTTCCCCGGTAAATTTTCTGACCATATCTTGCCTGATCAGGTCCATAACTTGAATTTAAGCTTTCTTCTCTCGAGCTGCCGCCAAAGTTTTGGCGGCACAGCCGGTAATATCGCCTATAACCTAACGCTTTTGCAAGAACGGCCGACTATCTTCGGGGTAGCCGGTTCGGACTTTTTAAATTACCGGAAACGGTTACAGACACAAAACGTTGACGTGAAATATCTGAAAATTTTTACTCAGGAACGAACGGCCGCTGCTTATATTATGACGGATTTAGCCGATAACCAGATCGCCGCTTATTACCCTGGACCGCTACCAAAAAATTATGCGCGAGGCGCGGCGAGGAAATTAAAAAATATTGATTTAGCAATCATCGCGCCGGAAGATAAAAACAGGATGCTCGATTATGCCGCGATCTACAAGAAAAATAAAGTGCCCTATATTTTTGATCCCGGCCAAGCTATTATTTCTTTTTCGGCCGCAGAATTACGGCGCGCTCTTAGCGGCGCGAAGATCTTAATCGGCAATGATTACGAAATTAAATTGATTTTGGATAAATTAAGTGCCAAACATGAACATTTGAGCAAGTTGGTCGATACTTTAATCGTGACAAAAGGCAGTGCTGGTTCGGAAATTTATCAAGGCAATGACCGGATAAGTATTAAAGCGGCTAAGCCTAGAAAAATTAGCGATCCGACCGGAGCGGGTGATGCTTATCGGGCGGGCTTGATAAAAGGCCTAATAAATGGCTATAATTTAAAGACTTGCGGCCAAGTAGGAGCTCTTACCGCCGTTTACGCGGTTGAAAAATTCGGGACTCAGAATCATAAATTTTCTCTGTCGGAGTTTAAGAAAAGATACCGCGTAAACTTTAAAGAAACGCTAAATATTTAATTTATGACGCATCATATTAAAGACATAAAATTGGCTAAAAATGGAGAAAAACGCTTAGAATGGGCCGGTCGGGATATGCCTGTTTTAACAGGAATAAAAGAAGAATTTAAAAAGAGTAAGCCATTTAAGGGTAAACGAATTTCCGCCTGTATGCACGTTACGGCCGAAACGGCGAATTTGATGCTGGCGCTTCAAGCCGGTGGAGCGGATATTACGCTTGTCGCTTCTAATCCTTTATCGACCCAGGACGATATTGCCGCCGCTCTCGTTAAGAATCACGGCTTGAAGGTATTGGCGATTCATGGCGAAGACACTAAAACCTATTATAGCCATTTGCATCAGGCGCTTAAGAATAAGCCGCAGATTACGATGGATGATGGTGCGGATTTAATTTCTCTTTTACATAATAAATATAAAGCGCAAGCTAAGAATATTTTAGGCAGTCTGGAAGAAACGACGACCGGCGTTATCCGCCTGCGCGCCCTGGCCGCGCACGGTAAATTATTATTACCGGTTATTGCGGTTAACGATGCGAAAACTAAAAACTTATTCGATAATCGCTACGGTACCGGCCAGTCGACTTTAGACGGAATTATTCGGGCCACCGGGATATTAATCGCCGGGAAAGTTATCGTCGTTGCTGGTTACGGCTGGTGCGGCCGCGGTTTTGCGATGCGCGCGCGCGGCATGGGGGCGCAAGTAATAGTTACCGAAGTAGATGAAATAAAATCTTTAGAAGCGGCGATGGACGGATTCTCGGTTATGCCGATGAAAGAAGCGGCGAAAGTCGGCGATGTTTTCTGCACGATTACCGGCGATATCAAAGTTATTGATCGGGAACATTTTAAGGCGATGAAAGACGGGGCGATGCTTTGCAATTCCGGACATTTTGACGTCGAAATAAATTTGCCGGCTCTGAAAAATATGGCGAGCCGGATAAATAAAGTTAATAATAATGTCGACGAATATATTATCGGAAAAAAACGAATCTATGTCCTAGCTCAAGGGCGCTTAATTAATTTAGCGGCCGCCGAGGGTCACCCATCCAGCGTGATGGATATGAGTTTTTCGACCCAAGCTTTGGCCGCGCAATATGTCGTTAAAAACGCCGGGAAATTATCCGCTCAAGTTTATAACGTGCCGGAGAGTATTGAGAAAAAAGTCGCGGCTTTAAAATTAAAATCATTAGGAATCAAGATTGATAAATTAACCAGGGAACAGGCAGCTTATTTAGCTTCCTGGGAATTGGGGACTTAACCCAGCCCTCACTTGATTTAGTGGTTGTAATATATTACAATATATATTGTAATTAATAACAACATATGATCAACCTAAAAGCCAGACTCATTAGACAAATTTTAGACTATTTTTTTATTAATCAATCTAAAAAAATTTATGGGCGAGATTTAGCCAAAATATTAAAAGCCGATCCGGGTAACTTATCTAAAAAATTAAAGGAGCTCGAAAGTGACGGCCTGCTAAAATCAGAAACAGTCGGACAGTTAAAATTTTTCTTTTTAGACTCCCATTATTCATTACTCAAGGAAATAAAGAAGATTTATGAAACTCAATATTCTTTTCCGTTTTTATTAAAAGAAACTCTAGCGTCATTAGACGGGCTACAAGAAGCTTATATTTTTGGTTCTTACGCCAAGAATTCATTTAACAGCGAAAGCGATTTAGATGTGCTTTTAATCGGTTCGCATCGGGCCTTAGAGGCGCGTCAAGCCGTTTTGTCTCTTCAGAAGAGATTGGGTCGGGAAATTAATATTGTCGATTTTACGCCGGAAGAATATAAACAAAAGAAAAATGATGATTTTTTAAAAAATGTGTTTTCCGGCAATCATATTAAAATAAAATAGTAATATTTTCTATGTTTGAAAAATTTACTTTCACTCCGAAACAGATAGAAAAATATTTTGCAGGCGCCTTGAAAGATTTTAATATTACTAAAAATAGCGGGCCGGAAATTGTTTTTACCTTTTGCTATAACTGTCTATTGAAATTGGCTATTGCTGTTTGCGCTAAGAATAATTTGCGCGTCAAAGCCAAACAGGGCCATCATATCGCCTTGATCGAAAAGATGTCCGAATATTTGGGCGATGAAAATATCGAAGTTATGGCTCAAGAGATGAGATCGAAGAGAAATAGGGACCTTTATGACGGAGGAATTCTGATAACCAAGAAAGAGGCAGAAATGTATTTTGAATTTACTGGGAGATCAATAAAAGAAGTGGAAAAATATTTGAATTTTAATAAGCTATTTTAATAATATGGATGTTAAATTAATAACTTCCGAATCAGTGACCGAGGGACACCCGGATAAAGTCTGCGATCAAATCAGCGACGGTATTTTAGACGAGATTTTAAAGAAAGATCCGGAAGGACACGTAGCGGTCGAATCGTTCGTCACTAACGGCTTAGTCGTCGTCGGCGGAGAAGTACGGACGAGCTGTTATGTCCAGGTCGATGAATTGGTCCGTAAAATTTTAAAGGGAATCGGTTATAACGGCGCCGAGTCTGGGTTCGACTGCGATAGCGTCGGGATCGTCTCCGCTTTGCACGCGCAGAGCGCGGAGATTGCGCAAGGCATCGATGAAGGACGGGGAGATTTTAAAGAGCAGGGAGCGGGCGATCAGGGTTTAATGTATGGGTTCGCCTCTAATGAGACTAAAGAGCTCATGCCGCTACCCATAATGCTCGCGCATAAATTAACCGCGCGCCTAGCCGCGGTCCGTCACCAAAAAATATTGCCTTACTTAAAGCCGGACGGTAAAAGCCAAGTGACGGTCGAGTATCAGGACGGGCAAGCGAAGCGGGTCGAGACAGTCGTTATCGCCGCCTGCCATAGCGATCAAGTAAAATTAACGAAGGTTCGGGCGGATATCTTAAATAAAGTAATTAAACCGATTTTAGGAAAGTTACTCGATAAGAAAACTAAAATTTATATAAATTCTACCGGCGCTTTTACCTATGGCGGACCGGCGGCTGATACCGGACTTACCGGACGGAAAATCATTGTCGATACTTACGGCGGCGCCGCCCGGCATGGTGGTGGCTGTTTTTCCGGTAAAGACGCGTCTAAAGTCGACCGTAGTGGCGCTTATATGGCCCGCTACGTCGCTAAAAACGTCGTCGCCGCGGGATTGGCCGCTAAATGCGAATTACAAGTCGCTTATGCGATTGGCGTCGCTAAACCGGTCGGGATTTATATTAATACCTACAGCACCAATAAGTTTTCCGAAGATAAAATATTAAAAGCGATTGAGAAAGTTTTTGATTTCCGTCCGAAAGCAATTATTAATCAATTAGGTTTAAAAAAACCGATATTTTTAAAGACCGCGGCTTACGGCCATTTTGGTCGGGAGGGTTTTAGCTGGGAGAAGACGGATAAAGTGGCGGCCTTGAAAAAAGCGGTTAAATAAGATAAGCTGAACAATTAAAATAGTATTGATTGTATGCGCGTCATGGTTTTCGGCACATTTGATAATTTCCATCTGGGCCATTCAGATTATTTCCGTCAGGCCAGGCGTTTTGGTGATGAGCTGGTGGTAGTAGTGGCGCGCGATAAAAATGTTTTAAAGATTAAAGGGCGACTACCGCGAGAGGATGAAAAAATTCGTGTTCGTAATGTTAGGTTAGCTTTAAGCGAGTTAAAAATAAGAGGTAAGGCTGTTTTAGGAGGACTGCTGAATCGGTGGTTAGTTTTAAAAAAATATCAACCGGAAGTGATAGCTCTGGGTTATGATCAACAAGTAGATTTAAAGAGACTAAAAAGCGAAATTCTTAAATTTCGCCTTTTTTGTAAGGTTAAAAGGCTAAGAGCGTATTATCCGGAGAAGTATAAGTCGAGTTATTGCCTAAAAAATAAAAACATTTAATATGAAATACAATTATTATAAAGTTAAAGTTTTAAAAATGGGGCATTGTATTATTAAGAAAATAAAATAACCCGTATGTCCTTAAAAAAAGCCTTTGATCGACATGGCATCCTGATATACCCTTGGTATATATCCGATGTTGTCGCTACCAAAGAAATTGGGAAATTAACCGCTGGCCGGACGCTTAAAAAAGCATTCATGTATGTGGTAAAGGGATTTACGACCATGTATTATGATCAAGAATCAACAGAAGATCTAGGACGCTGGCTTTTAGCTCGCATTGTTAAGGATAAGAAATTTTATCGTCTCGCTATTAATAATATTTATGCTTATAGTAAAGAGCTTTTAAATTTTTGCGCTTTTTTAGAAAAGGTAGAAATATCAGAATTATCTGATTATCAGCTACTGCAGTTTTATGCTGATTACGAAAAGAAGCTGGGCCAGCTTCGCGTCTGGGGCTGGGTTCCAGTTATCCTTGATGGAGTTTTTCAACCCTTTCTTTCTGATTATATAATGGAAAAATTTTCTCAATTTTTATTAAAACAAGGACTAGAGGCTGAGACCGCTGGCTACTATAGTCTTTTGAGTACGAGCGAAAAAATGAGTGAAGTACAGGGAGAAAGTCTAAAGCGTCTTCAACTGCTATTAGGAATTAAGAAAAAGCGTTTAGGTAAGGCGGTCATAGATGCTATAAGACAAGGAAAAATTGCTAATTTTAAACAAAAATATCCGGAAGTGGCTAAAACTATGTCTAGCCATTTAGCTAATTTTGGCTGGTTAACCTATGCCTACACGGGTCCGGTTATGAGTTTTGATTATCTTTTTAAGACCCTGCGAGCTGATTTGCAAAATGGCGACGTAGCTGGCCAGATTAAAAAAATTAAAGATCATTTTCATACGATAAAGAAACAGAAGACTAACCTGAGCCGTCGCCTCAGATTGCCGCAGGAAATAAATTATTTTTTTACCGTTTCTTCGGAACTGATGTTCATTAAAGATTATCGTAAAGGCATTTATCAGAAATCCTATGTCGCCATGGATAAAGTTATGACAGAGTTAGCTAGGCGTCTTGGTATTGCCCCGCGCGATATTCGAAACTTAGTTTATAATGAAATCAAAGCGGCTTTGATCGGTGGTCAGAAAAGAATTTATCAACAAAAAGCCCGCCAGAGAACTCAGTTGGCTTGTTATACCGTGAGCCAAGGGAAGATAAAAGTAGCTGAAGGGGGAGAAGCTAAACGGCTGATTGCTGCGGTGAAAAAAAATGAACGGATGCCAGTCATTAAAGTAAAAGAGTTGAAGGGCTCGGTTGCTTATGCTGGTTTGGCTCGGGGCCGCGCTAAAATTATTCTTACTAAGGAAGATGTACCGAAGCTTAAAGCAGGCGAAATTTTAATTTCTTCGGCCACTAATCCCGACCTTATTTCCGCCATGAAAAAAGCCGCCGCCTTTGTAACTGATACGGGTGGGATTATTTGCCATGCAGCTATCGTCGCCCGGGAACTTAAGAAGCCCTGCGTTATCGGCACTAAGATCGCCACGCAAGTACTTAAAGACGGTGATGAAGTAGAAGTAGACGCGCGGCAAGGGATAGTGCGTTTAATAAAAAAATAAATAATATGCCTAAGAAAAATAATTTTTCTGATTTACCGTCTCGTTTTCAAAAAATTTGGCAGAAAGCCGGACCTCTTCTTAAGGCTGGCCGGCCTGGAGATTTCCAGCATGCTCAGGAGACCGTCCGATTTATTTTGGATTATAAGGGTCGTTTAAAGATTGACCAAAATATTTTAGTCCCAGTCGCTATAATGCATGATGTTGGCCATTATGCTATTTTGCCGGAGCATTTTAAATATATAACCGGCCCGGAAAAAATTACTAATGGGAAATTAGTCCATATGCTAGCGGGGGCCAAGATCGCCCGGGATATTTTAAAGACTGTTAAATATCCCTCACGTTTAAGTCAGGAAATTGTTGAGATGATTAGCGTCCATGACGCGGAACAACTACAGGGAGCCAATCTTAAAAAAATATATAATACGGATAATAAGCGGATTTTCCATGATATTGATTGTTTAGACCGTTATACGGAGGCTCGGATTGAGGCTTTTAGAAAAATGTATTCCCGGGCGGAATTTTTAAGATTATTAACAGAAATGTCTGATGGATTTTTTTATCCGGAGTTTAAAAAATTAACCCGAGAACGCCTAAAAAGTTTAGTGAATTTATGATTAGCACCGGTCAGAAAAAATTAGCTAAATATCATTTATTAGTTTCGCCCTGGCAGGAACTTTTTCGTTGGAAAGTTGACGCTTATCCAGCTTTGATTTACGCCGTCTGTTGCGACATGACTAAATCGCCTTATGGCTGGCCAAAGTCGGAAGGATTTTTTATTGGCCATGATTTCTACTGGTATAGTAATTGGGCTGATATTTGGGAACATGGTAATAATTATATTGATAAATATTTATCTCGTTCTCGCGGTGTTTTGCCGGAGAAAATTTTACGTAAATATCAAGCCGCCTTTCGCGCCTTGCAGCAACAAGTAGCTGTTGCTAAACGGATTGATTACCATCAGCTAGACAATATAGATTTACGCCGTCAGTGGTTTAAGTTCTTTAAGGGTTATTCTAAATTTTGGCTGATAGTCACGGATATTGAAGTTTTGAGCTATGGCGCTAGCCATCGCTTAGAACAATTAATCAAAAAACGCCAGCTTTTGATTAGCGCTGAAGAAGTTTCTCAGTTGACCGCCTTCCCGCAACGTTCCTACGTCTTAGAAGAAGAATATGAATTGATTAAAATAGCGCGTTTGAAATCGGCAATCAGACGGAAAAATGCGTTAAGCCGCCATACTAAGAAATTTAATTGGATCCGCAACGGTTATCATGGTGTCCGCCCGGCCGGAAATGACTTTTTTGTCGGCCGGATGAAAAAATTACTAGCCGATCGGAAATTAGACGGTTATTTCCGCCACTTGGAAAATTACTATTTGGAAACTAAGCGTAATTTTACCGCCATAGCCAGAAAATATAAATTAGATAGTGAAATTATAAAATACGCTAGATTAGCCCAGCAGTCATCTTTTATTCAAGACAGGCGTAAGGCCCTATCTTGGCAGGCAACTAGCCATATTGTTAGGCTATATGAAGCCTTAGCGAAAAGGATGGGAATTAGTTTAGAACAATCTTTACATCTTCTTTATGACGAATTTGACTATGCTCTAAAAACCGACCGCCGAAAACTATTAACGGAGATAAAGAAACGGGAACAGGCTTGTCGGCTGCGCATTTGGGCTGATCGGACTACTATTTCAACCGTTGGTACTAAAAAATTATTTAATATTTTTGAAAAAGAATATGCCCAGATTTCTACTGGAGCGATAAAAGGGATGGTGGCTTATCCTGGGAAAGTTTCTGGCCGGGTTCAGGTAATCCTTAATGGAGGCCAATTGGACACTTTTCAACCTGGCCGTATTTTAGTTGCCCTCATGACTTCACCGGATTATATTTCAGCTATGAGGCAAGCTAAGGCTATTGTTACCGATGATGGCGGGTTGACCTGCCATGCCGCGATTGTCGCCCGGGAACTTAAAAAACCGTGTATAGTCGGCACTAGATTCGCTACCAAAGTTTTGCATAATACAGATTGGGTGGAAGTAGACGCGAAAGAAGGAACGGTTAAAATTTTAAAAAAATGAGTTGATTATTATGAAGTCCGCGGATTATTCATTATTTAAAGACTATTTGCAACGTGATTGGTATGTCCAGGGGTTTCCGGCCGTTCCGCTTTTTTTATCCGTGGCGGCGGAGAGCGGGATTTTTATGAAGAAAGATTTGGGCTTTTCTTATCGCCATTTTCTTTTTAATTGTCATGATACCTACGGTGAAATGGCCTATGATCCGGCTGATTTCCGTCGAGTCTGGCGTATAGTAAAGCGGAAAATTAAAAATAACCACCGTTATCTCCAAGAAGTAAAAGTTCTCTATCATCGTAACTTGCGCCGCTATCAACCGGATGTGCGCCAAGCCCAGTCTGCTAGTTTAAAAAGAATATCCGACTTAAAACTTTTGCAAGTTTTTAAAAATTTAGTTTTAGCGCAAAGGGATAGCGTCGGCGTAGCGCATATAATTGATGCTATTGGCGTTGAGATAGAACCAGAATTCAAGAAAAAATTAAAATCCGAATTACCATCGCTTCCTTCTTCCGAATTCAATCAGATTTTAGCGTCCTGCCTAACTCCTAATGCCCCGTCTTTTACTAGGCAAGAAGAATTAGATCTTATGGCGATTAAAGGCGCTTGGAAAAATCAGGCGGCTTTGAAACGCCATGCCGCTAAATATTCCTGGCTTCAGAATAGCTACGCGGGAGCTAAAAAATTAACGGTCAAGGATTTTCAAAAACGATTACAAGATATGCCAATAGGCAAGAAAAAAAATCCAGCGACTCCGCCTGTTCCTTATTATAAGTTTAGCCGTGAATTAAGGAAAATGATGGATATTATTATCTATGTTGCTATTTGGCAGGATGAACGTAAGGCCTTATGTTTTCAGAATATCGGTTATGTTGGGTTAGTATTAAAAGAAATATCTCGGCGGATAAATTTTTCAGTAGAAAATTTGTCATACCTGAATCTTAAAGAAACTGAAAGTTTAAAAACCTTAGCCGATTTTAAGAGCAAGGTGAGGGAACTAAAAGCTAGGACTAGCGGTTCTTTGTTTATTATTTCAGCTAAGTATAATTTATCTGCTAGTGGAAACGATTATCGGCGACTTTTACGAGGTGATAAAAGTTTATTAAGGAATAGGCGGGCCGATAACCAGGAATTGCGCGGTACGGTAGCCAATCCGGGGACAGCTATTGGACATGTACGGATTATTAAAAATATAGCCTCACTTAAAGAGTTTAAGAACGGAGAAGTCCTGGTTGCTTCTATGACTCGCCCAGAGCATATATCGGCGATGAAGAAAGCCAGTGCCATAGTTACCAATGAAGGCGGCCTGACTTGCCACGCGGCGATTATTGCTCGCGAATTAGGCATCCCTTGTGTTATTGGGACTAAAGTTGCCACACAAATATTGAAAAATGGCCTGCCGGTAGAAGTGCGAGCTAATCATGGATTAATTAGAATTATTGGTTAATATGTTGAAATATAAAAATAGAAAAATGAAAAGAACTTTTCGCGCCGATCTAGCCTCGGGCATGGAAGCTGTAGCCTTTGCGATGTCGATTTGTGCCCAGGTGGTAAAGATAGGAAATCAAAGGGTTAAATTTAAATTTCCGTTTTGGGCTTTTTCTGTCCCGGCCGGCAGCCGCCATGGAGCAGAATGGATAGACGCCGCGGGTTTTAAGAAAGGGTCTGATCGTGTTTTGTATTTTATTCAGAAGCCAGGCGGGCTCGCTTATTTTCAGGGAATAAAACGTCAGATTATTAGCGAGGGGCGCGCTCTAGAAAAATCCGCTCAGAAATTGCGCCCCCAGTTTAGCTCTTTAAGCGATATTCAGTTAATTTCTGCCTATAAAAAATTCATGAAGCAGTACAGCTGGGCTTATGGGCTAGGTATTTTGACTTTCTTGTATGAATCCATTCTATCGGATCGGCTGATGATCTCGCTTTTGAAACGTGATCCGCGAGCTATTAGGCATCTGCCAGTCCTTATGCAAAGTCCTTATGTCAGTTTTATGATCTTAAGCGAAGAAGCTTTAGCCCGTATTCGTTTAGTTCGTAATTCTGCTAAACGGGAAAGCTTGATTAAAAAATATAGCCACGATTTTTTTTACATCCGAACGAATTATTGGCAGGCTCCAGAAGCTGATCGAAAATTTATTTTAGAACGTATTCAGGAACCAGCTTTAAAGAAAGAAGTTAATCATAATAATTTTCGCCGGATTAAATTACAGCCATGGGAGAGCGCGGTAATTAATTTATTAAAAATTAGTGAAGCTATCCATGATAAACGCAAGCAGATTAATATTATTGGTAGTTATATTATGTTTCGTTTTCTGGATGAAGCGGTTAAGCGGCGGCGCCTTAAATTAAACTTAGCTAAACGAGCTTTTTGGCAAGAATATCCTGACTTGCTTCTTAGGCCAGAGAAAATATTATCGCGCCTGAAGACACGGTCGGCTTTTTCCGTAGGATACAGTAAGGGCTCGGTTTTTTATTTGGATTATATAGCGATAACTGATCGACCAAAAAAGAATAATCCAGATCAGATAATCGGTACTCCAGCGTCGGGTGGAATTTATCGTGGTACAGTTTGTAAAGTGATGGCTAAGCCAGATTTTAAGAGATTTAAAGAAGGCAATATTCTAGTCGCCGCTATGACTAGACCAGACTTTTTACCGATTATGAAGAAAGCTGGCGCCATTGTTACTGATGAAGGGGGCTTGACCTGCCACGCCGCTATCATTTCCCGTGAGCTTGGCTTACCCTGTATTATTGGCACCAAGATTGCCACTAAGGCGCTTCAAAATGGCGATTTCGTGGAAGTTAATGCTAACCATGGCGTCGTGAAGATATTAAAGAATAATAATTATGTCCAATAATAAGAAAATAAAGCTGATCATTATTGATCTTTACGGTGTCATGATTTTTGGCAGTTATAAAGATACGTGTAAATGGTTAGTCAAAAAATACGGCTTTGATTATGAAAAATGTTATCAGTTAGTCTATCATAAATATTTTTGCCGGGCGGTAGCTCGGAAAATTTCCGAAAAGCAATCGTTTGCCTTGACCGCGGCCGAACTTGGTATTAAGGAGTCTGGCGATCAGCTTCGCAATATTCATATCTCTTATTTTATCCTCAATCGGGCGGTCTTGCGTTGGGCTATTAAGAAGAAGAAAGAAGGCTATAAGATTCTTATATTATCAAAGAACACGCCTAGCCAGTTCCGATATGTAGTTAATAAATACAGCTTAAAAAAGTATTTTACAGTCATTAATACCTATTATATAAATATTGACAAAAAATCAAAAAAAATGGTAAAGTTTATTTTAAACAAATATAAACTTAAACCATCGGAAATACTAATGACTGATGATCAAGATTTTAATCTCATTTATCCGGATCAGATTGGAGCCGGCACTATTCTTTATAAGGATTTTCCTAGTTTTAAAAGAAAAGCCGAGATAATACTTAATAAATAAAGCTCTAGCTCAAATACTATTTAAGCTCGGAGCCAACAAATATATGGGTTTATTTAATTTTGGTAATGTTGAACAAGGCAAATTTGTAAAGAAGCAGGAAGAAAAAGAACAGAAGAATATTGAGGCGGAAAAAAATAAATTTGGACACAATATTGAAGCGATTTTAGAATTTAAACGCCATCAGGATCCGGGCAAGACTCCGGAGGGAATGAGTGCTGATTGGTTGACTGAAAAAGGGAAAGCCGCCGCCATTGAAGATGGACAAAAAATATATGATCCAAAAGTTAAAGGTTTTGCTTCGCCTAAACTTAGAGCACAGGAAACAGTTGATTTAATGCTACAAAGTGTCGATGATGACGTAATGGTAATTAATAAATCATTAGCATCTCTTCAGGGAACTGGCGCGGCCCTGGAAAATAGAACCGACCAGGAACGTAAAGATAATAAATTTAATATTCGAACGCGCCGGGAACTGGATACGACTGCTAACTTCGCCAAGATCATGCCACTAGCTAGCGCCTGGGCCGATGAGCAACTTAAAGTTGATTCTAAATTGGATAAGTATTCACTAATCGTCCAGTGGTATTTGGATAATCCGGAAATTTGTAAAGAAAATGGAGTTTTGGATAGCCATGAAACGGCGACGGAAATTGCGGAACGGGTAGCGATTGAGCTAGGTATGACGGAAAGATTTTATAATAACAGCGATGTCCGCTTGATCAATGTTACCCACGGGCCAAAGATTGAGCCCTTCCTGAAAGAGGTTATTGGTTTCAATAATTTGGAAGAGATCGGCGGCGCCTTACGGCCAGGAGAGAGTTTCGAATTAGCGGTCAGTATCGACAATAACAAACAGAAGATAACAAAAGTATTATTTCGTAATAAGGAATATCCGCTAGACGAAAAGCAAATCAAAGATTTGGCCCAAGAGTATAGGGCAAGAATTGAAATGAATAAATAATTTTAGGAATTGAAAAAGGGGACACGAATGTATCCCCTTTTGTTTTTTATGAAATTAACAACCGATGAAACCAGCAGTCCAGGTTTTTATACTATCGTTTGCAATAGGATCTAAATCCTGAACAAACATGATGCCCTGTAATTCTTTGAGGGCGATATTTGTTGGAATGATTTTATTACCGTTATATGGGTTTTGATCATCGGCATATATCGCCAAAATTTCTATCATAGGCGTATGACCCACGATTATAACTTGATCTCCTTCGGGAACAGCATCAAATATCGCAGACAGAGCTGCATATTGAGCCTGCTGGATTTCCCTCAACAAATCCGGTGTAATTTTTAGCAGAGCATGGTACCAGCCGTTTGTTTTTACTTCGGCCATCAATTCGGCATTAGTAACCATCTGAGAAAATAAGTTAGCATTTCCGAATCTTACATCCGCGGCTAATATCTGAGCCGGAATAGAACCCATTTTTTTCATATAAGATTCGAAAGCTAAGATTGTCTGGGCAGTACGATCTAACTCACTCCCCAAGCAGATTACTATTTCCTGCCCTGGCTGGAGCAGTTCATTGAGACCGGCGATGCCATTTTTTTCGATTTCAGTTAGTTGATCGGCAGCTATATTTTCGCCGTCTTTTCTGCCATGGCGGATAAAAGCGATTTTTTTCATTTCCTACTCCTGGAATTTGTTGGTTAATGTGGTTTGATAATTTGTTGTAATAAGAACAATTTTTACTAAAAATAGCCGCTCTGACTACCCGTGTAATAATAGCATACTATAATAATTTTGTCAATGTATACTCTAATTTATACACTTTACAAATAGATTATCTATGTTATTATTGTTTTATAGACAATTATTATTGTCCATAAGACAAATATATGAAAAACCTTTTTAAATCACAGACTTCTTATGAAATTTTAGAACTTTTAACTATTAATACCGATAAATTGTGGTATCTGAATGAGTTAAAAACAAAGTTAGATAAAGACGCCGCTAATATTAGTCGGGAGATTGAAAAACTAGTAAAAGAAGGAATAGTTATTCAGGAGATTAAAGACCGAAAAAAGACCTATCGTTTTAATCAAAATTATAGTGTTGGCCCTGAGCTGATTAGCCTAATGAAAAAGAACAATCAGTCAGAAATTAAAGGGCGCTTTGATCGCGAGTGGCTTTTGGCTGAAGAAATAATTAATGCTAATCCTTGGTTCATGGCTATTCCATTTTATTGTTTTACTAACCAGTTCGCTGCTCCCGGTGGGCGCGCTTATAAATATCAAGCTTGCGTTTATAAGGATTATCATCTTTGGTTCTATTTTGATAAGCAAGATGCCTTAGAGGTCGGCGAGCATTTAGTTGATAAGTTTGAAACAGATATTGATTTTATGGAAGAGGTTAACGAAAAAATCCGTTCTTTTGCTGATCGTTTAGTCGAGACCGTTGCTCGGGTTCCAGAGGCTAATCTAAAAAAACTTAGCAACGATGAACTTTGGCAATATTATCGGGATCATGAGAATATTCATTGGGAATATTATCAATGGGGTTGGATACCGGTGGCCGCTGATATGTTTGGCGATAATTTGACTAATCGCGGCAAGAAGATTTTAGCAGATTTAAAAGTACCAGTTGAAAAAATCGAAGAATATTTATCTTTATTAACTCAGCCGGAAAAATGTTCTCTTCTTAAGGAAGAAGAGGATGGCCTAATGGAAATTGGCATAAAAGTCCAAACCGACCTTAAACAATTCGCTATTTTTAAAGAGTTATTTCGGAAATTTAAAGAAGAGGACGTAAAATTTTTCGGTCTTTATACACATAGTGAAGAATATGAGGAAAAATTTGATAAAGCGGTCGGCGCTCTGAAGAGTCAAATTGACCCTCGTATTATGAATGACCTTCAAATCCATTACGCTAAGTATTTTTATACTAAATTTATTTATACCGAAGAGCAGGGTGTTTATAATTTTGAGCATTATCTTAAAGAGCTCGTTCGTTTGGTAAACGGTGATAATAACTTAGCGGCGACTTTATCAGAAGCTAAAAATAAAGCGGTTGTTATCCAGGAAAAGAAGCAAGCGCTTATTAAAAAGTTAAATTTATCCCCGCGTTTAATCAGATTTTTTGAGGCTTGGGGAGATTTTATGGTTACTAAAATTTATCGCCGCTATGCCCAGCTTTTTGCTTTATATAAAACCACCTATTTTCTGGAAGAGATGGCTAAACGGATAGGCATTACTATTAAAGAAATTAGGTTTATGACTTCAGGGGAGATAAAAGAGGCTCTGTTTAATAAGAAGATTAACAGGGAAGAGGTAAAAGCCCGGGTTAAATTCAGTTTATACTATACGGCTAAAGGTACAGAGGTTTATTACAGCGGTCAGGAAGCTAAAGATATAGCTTCTAGATATATTCAGAAAGATAAGCAGCGCGATTTAGCCGAATTAAAGGGGCAATGCGGTTGTCGGGGGCACGCTCAGGGTCCAGTTAAAATAATTAATGTTATTAAGGATATGGCCAAGATGGAACAGGGCGATATTTTGGTGTCTATTTCTACTCAGCCAGATTTATTACCGGCTATGAAAAAAGCGGCCGCTTTTGTGACTGATCAGGGCGGAGTGACTTCGCACGCGGCTATTGTCGCCCGTGAAATGCACACCCCCTGCGTTATTGCTACTAAGATTGCAACTCAGGTACTTAAAGACGGTGATGAAGTAGAAGTAGATGCAGATAGAGGGATGGTAAAAATTATTAAAAAAGCTTAACATTATAGTATAGGTTTACTAATATGTTTATCAAATTTTTTAAAGACATCACTAAAAAAAGCGTTGCTGAAGCCGGCGGTAAAGGAGCGTCCTTGGGTGAAATGACTAACGCGAAGATTCCAGTTCCGCCTGGTTTTGTTATTTTAGCTTCCGCCTTCTATCGCTTTTTAGAAGAAACTGATTTAACTCAGGCTGTTCAAGCGGTTTTGGACAAAATTAATTACAAAGACATTAATGCCGTCGATGGCGCCTCGGCCCAGATTAGATCTTTAATTCTCAAAGCGCCAATGCCTAAAGATTTGGAAAAGGATATTAAGGCAGATTTTAAAAAATTAAAAGCGAAATTAGTCGCCGTTCGTTCGAGCGCGACCGCGGAAGATTCCTCGTCCGCTTCTTGGGCCGGAGAACTCGAAACCTATTTGAATACGACGGAAAAGACCCTGCTATTAAATGTAAAGAAATGCTGGTCTTCGCTTTTTACGCCACGCGCTATTTTTTATCGCCACGAAAAGAAACTGCTTAAGACTAAGGTCGGCGTCGCGGTCGTTGTTCAGGAAATGGTCGCTTCGGAAATTTCCGGTATCGCCTTTACGGTCCATCCGGTTACCCAAGACCGGAATCAGATGATTATTGAAGCCGGCTATGGCCTGGGAGAAGCGATAGTCTCTGGTTCGATTACGCCGGATTCCTATATTCTCGACAAGCGTGATTATTCTTTAATTGATATTAACGTAGCTAGTCAAGAAAAGCAGCTGATGAAAGGCGCGACCGGCGGAACAAAATGGATTCCGGTCGTTAAAACTTTAAAAGATAAACAAAAATTAAACGGTCGAGAAATCGTCGCGCTAGCCAAGATATGTACCGGCATCGAGAAGCATTATAAGTTTCCTTGTGATATAGAATGGGCGCAATATAAGGGAAAATTTTATATAACGCAAAGTCGGCCGATTACTACTCTCTAGTCTCTCTCCCCTCTTTCCTCTTTTAGGTAAAATATGCTAAAATAGAAACAAGACAATGATCTCTGTTTCTATTTTATTTTGTGCTTTTCTTCACTAATGTTTGACTATTTACAAAAATTTAACAGTCTACCCAAGGGCCTGCGCGATCGGGTTTCTTCACCGTCGGTCATGGCCGCCGTTACGGAGCTAGAAAATAAATATAAAGTCGATCTGGCGATGACGGTCATGAAAGTAATGATTAAAAGTTTGGCTCTTAAGGATTTGCCGGCTTATTTTATTAGCGAGTTTAGTCTGACGCCGCCGGTCGCCGAAAATTTAACTCGCGAACTTAAAGAAAAAGTATTTTTCGTGGTGGCGGAACATTTAGGTTTAACGGCGGCAGTTCGAGCTTTTGACCTTGATCGAGATATTGAAGTTTTAATCAAAGAAGCGGGATTAATTTTGCCCAGCGCGAATTTAGTCAGCCGTTTTAAAAATATTTTA
>Ga0172373_10005557_pt1 | contig 17223 bp, 13 predicted proteins | sample Lak10m_2_FD_114546 | JGI IMG/M metagenome (GOLD analysis project Ga0172373, IMG submission 114546) | Freshwater microbial communities from Kabuno Bay, South-Kivu, Congo - kab_092012_10m | ecosystem: Environmental > Aquatic > Freshwater > Lake | place: Democratic Republic of the Congo...
ACGCGAGGACAACGACGCATTGGGATATTTCTCGGCGGCTTCGAGCAGACGCTCCAGCCAGTCCGGCTCCGGGAAGGCATCGGCATTCAGGAGGACGAGATATTTTCCACGGGACAGCCGCGCACCAATATTATTGGCGGCCGCAAACCCAAGGTTTTCAGCCTGCCGCGAAAGAGTAATGCTCAAGGATGGGTATTTATTAAAAATATCTGCAAAGGAATTCTGTTTCGATCCATTATCAGCAAGAATGACCTCGAAATCAGAATAGGTTTGTTCAGCAAGACAACCTAAACATATAGGCAATTCCAAACTACTCTTCCAAACCAGAATCACAATTGACACATTAATTTTCAGCATATCACTGCGAATCAATTAGCCAGCCATTATTTTTCAAATAGTCATATATCGTAATTGTTTGACCTAACCGCAATAAACCATCCAGTTTCGAAAATGTGCCAGATAAATTAAAATAGGAAAAAAAATAATCACGCAAATTCATTTGTATTCGCACCTGAACAGGGTCGATCTCCCTAGGGTGGACGTAAAAGACAACAGGTCTATCATTTCTGTTAACCATAAAAGAAAGTATTCGCGTTACCCAAAAAGGATACGCCCGCAGGTAAAAACCGCCGCCAAACGGAAGCCTTATTCCTCTCATTTCCATGACAGTTGCGGGCATGACCGGAAAATTTCTTCCACGTACTTTTACAAAGTGGGGAGAAACCGGAGCACTTCCATCCCCATAGATATATGTATTAAAGGGAAAGACACTAGCATCATACTCTAAGCCAAGCTCTAAAAGCACTTCGTAGGCCCAAGGGGTAACATTAGAAATTGACCAAGACGGAGCGCGATACCCTTTGACACTTAAACCTGTTATATCCTGCAATATCCAAAGTGATTTTTTGACATCCTCAAAGAACTGGCGCCTGTTTTGCTTATATACTAATTCATGGCCAAATCCATGAGAGGCAATTTCATGACCTTGATTTTTTACCAGGCGCACCAAGCTTGGATACTCAGCAGCAACTTCCCCTAAAAAAAAGAACGTTGCAAATGCATTATGCTTCGCAAACAATTCCACAAGCCTTGTTACATTTTCTTCTATATTCTTATCAACCAATCGCTTTTTTGGAACAATCGACGGAAAATTTTGGTGGCGAATTTCCTCTACATCTACACTAAATATATTTAACGGCTTTTTAGGGAGGTTTAACATTCAAGCACCATACGTGATGATCAATAAGCATCAAAATCCATACAATCAAAAATGATTTGATCGGGATTTAATTTTAGCCCAGATTCATTTAAATCTTTAAATATCAAATTCAAGGGAGATGGCCGTAGTACATTCGGAATGCTTACATACATGGACTTATCCCAATCCACAGTACAATTCAAACCAATCCAAAGTTTTAAGGAAGGAAAGCCTCTCTTATAGGCTTTTTGGGAGTCGAAAATTTCAGGCGTTACCTGGCCCAACATAGCCATAGCCCCTAACTTACCGGTCGAAGCCAATATCTGAATATACTCCTGATGTTTCGCAAAATAATACGATCGGCTTGGGTTATTAATCCTCCAACTCATTCGAACCGGATTCCAAACTCCACGATATTCAATTCCAACAGGCACCTGTTTCTTAACTACATCACCCAGACCAATCTTTGCTTCTAGTTGCCCTACTAGTTGAAAGCCCAATTTGCGAACAAAACCAGGTGTACTATTGGCGTTTGCAACTCCAACGATGAAATCGTATCCTAGGTTTTTACCATGATCATAAGTTCTCTCGGCAAGGGCTGTAAATAATTTTTTCCCTTGGTGGCTTGGGTGGGTGGCAGTATTCAAAGAAAGAAGCCCACGGGAGACCTTTCCAAAAATTTCAGCCTTAAACGGAATGGTCACATAATGAGCAACCAATTCTTTTTGATAAAACGCATTAAAGCCAATACATTGCCCATCCGGATTTTCACAATACTGCCAACTCAAGTAATTTGGCGAAAATTGTTTCGTTCTGGGGTACACAAGACTGAGAAATTCTGCGCATTGATGAATACCATCCTCAGATGTGTCAGTTAGCTCAATCTGATACACGACTTCCTCCGTCATCCTTAGTGATTTCCAACAAAAATGCACCAACAGGGAGACGGAGTATAACGTCCAAATATGCTGGCAGAGTATATCCGGTTAATGCATCAAAAATGTATTTCAATGAGTAAGTTACATTAATTTCTCTCAGGTGGCATTTCGCATAAGGCATCTTGCTCACAAGATTTTCCAGTCCTTTGACTGTAGGAACTGTTAGGTGCTCACCAGGTATCATATATACCCACTTACTCCCACTAAATCGATAAGCAAAACTCCCAGCATCTGGTCCGAGAATATAAATTTTTCCACCAGGCTTACAAATTTTATACAAACCATGAACTAACTCTTTCGGGTTTTCAACATGCTCTATTACCGAAACACAAAACACATGGTCGTATTCTCCCAGACTTCCCCAAACATCATTATTCAACTCCACCTGTTTCCAATAAAGGCGATCAAGCATTGAGGGAGATAATAATTCTGACAGATTTGCGGGCATGGCATGGTGATCGAAACAATAAACCTCACACTCAGCTTCAGAAGACAATAACTCATGTGTCAACCAACCCTCCCCAGAGCCAACATCAGCTACATCGCCATGAGATTTATTACTAAATTGCACCTCTTTCAAAATATCCTTATACCAATGATTCTGTTGTGTCCCTTTTTTTGCCTTGGATTTTTCAGCGGGATATCCCCCAAAAGCATACTTTGAATAACAAAAAGCAAGCAAGGAAGGATCCGGCATAGGGTAAGTAATTAAGCTACCACACTGTTGACAGGCATAAATATCAATATTATTCATCTCCACCCAAACAGGGTGTTTCTTTTGTTTATATTGCAAAACAAGCTTATCACATTCACAATATAAACACTTTACTCTTATGTCATCTGGCATAATGCGACATCCTCGCAAACATATATTATTGGCTGATTGTTTGCCCTGGCACATTTTGCACATCTAAAGAAAGTGCCTGCAACAAAATCTGAGCTCCAAGTATAACCGGCAAAACTGCCAGCATTACTGTACCGGTTTGGGTAGCGACCTGCATTTGGGCAGCTGTCCACCAGTGATAGCTACCAAACGCCAACCCAAACATGAGTAAAAAGAAGCCGCTTATCAGGTAAAGAGAAACTAAACTAAAATCTAATAGGAAATAATGAATCCAAATCCTTCTGATTAATCCCATCATCAACCGCGGGGGAAATCCAAACAATGCATGAATTTCTGAAAGACTGCTTAATTCATTTTCATATTTTGCTGGTATGTGAACATCACGAACAACAGCCCTAACCAGACCTAACTCAAGGAGCATACTCGTTTCAAAGAAATATCTTTTATCAATACTGCCTTTATTAAGCATAGGCAGTATTGATACCCGAATTGCTGTGTAGCCATTGGTCGGGTCAAAAATATTCCAATAACCCGAAGCTAGCTTCGTCATAAATGACAAGCCAAGGTTTCCTACTAATCTAATCGCCGGCATTGTTCTCAATTGGCGACTGTGTAGGAATCTGTTTCCTTTTGTGTAATCCGCATGGCCGTTTTTTATTGGTGAAATCAATTGCGGCAGATACGACAAATCCATTTGATTGTCCGCGTCGACCTTCACGATAATATCTGCCTGCAACTCAACTGCCCTTGCGTACCCGCTTAAGACAGCCCCGCCAACACCTTGATTAACTTCATGTCGTATAAAAACAGTCCGGTGATCAGCTGCCGCTGCTGCGAATTGATATGAATCATCAGGGCTACAATCATCAACAACAATAACATAATCGACAAATTGCGGAATTGCCCCAAGCACTTCCGCAATTTTTGCCTGAGATCTATACATAGGTATAACTACGACAACCCGCAGTCGAATATCTGAATTATTCATTATTTTTCCAATTATAATCTATTAAATTCCCGCCAAATTTTATATCGTCCACAACAACATTATTGCCACCAATATAAATAACAATTTTATCCGCTTCAGCAGGCGGTTTTTGAAAAAAGTAATACTGTGAACCCAATAAATCCGGAATTTCAATTTCGTTACGTGAAAACAAAATTAACTTTTGGTCAGAGTCAATCCAATTCATTTGAACAAAAGCATCAAAATCAGTTGACTCGACCTCCATGGAAAACTTGTATAAATCGCCACCAACCACATCAATCATCTGACTGATTACAGCACCATTTATAAGCTCAAGCGAATTATCCCCATTATTATTTCTTAAACGACTTTCTCCTTGAATAGCCCAACCATTCAATCCATTGCTATTAACATTGTCCAAATCAAACTCGCCATTTTCAATTAAATTGAACTTATCGCCACTTTCTAGAGAAACCGCGCGTGGCATTTCTAAAATCTTAAAAAGGCGTAAGTTCCTATCTGCGCATTCTATTGTCAAAAATTTTTTCTCAAAATCCTCGCTTACAATTCCAGTCCATCCAGGAAGGTACACATTTTTTACCTTTGAATTATAAAGCAAGTGAGTATATCCATTTTCAATTAAAAATCGATGTATGGCAATATAATCATCTTTTATCGACAACAATTTAACAATCGGCTCTGCGACTTGCGCAACTGCATGTGGGAGTACAGAGACTGTTCCATTAAAATACAAATGATCCCGATCACGAGAGCTTAATTGTAATAGCCTTACATTTGAGCCATAATGTGAATTCAACCAATTAGCGCACATATAATCTGGCACAAAAGCTCTCAAATATTCATCGTTTGTTTGTCCACCAAAAACCACTGATACTGGCAGCAATGGACCAGAGTTATTTCCGGCCATCCAAAAAGTAGGACGAATAATGTGTAGCCCAAAGCCTAGTAATATTGCAAACCAAAAAATAGACTGAATAATATTTTGTATTCTATCGTCCTGGCGTTTTTCCATAAACCTAGCCACCCCTAAACCAAAGAGCAAAGCAAAGTAGAAACCAAAATTAAGTGAGTATCGCGTGTTTTGGTCCGAAAGCAACCAAAGCCCAAAAGAGAAGCAGCCCACCCCCCCCCAAAGCACTTCTCGAAAGGACCAACGGTACGTTAATCCAGCCAGAGCAAAGATCAAACCGCCTAGAAAAAATGGATTATAAGAACCTAAAGACCCAAATTGTTGAGGAGTAATAAAAATATCCCAGGGAATCAATAAAACATCCGGAAAAGATAATCCCACCCCAAACTTAGCAATTGGCATGGTTTCCAATAGAGGGGATTTAAATATATTTAATGCAAATGGAAAAAAAGGATTTCTCGTCAAAATGTAGGACCGAAGCAACCATGGCAACATAATAACAAGAGAAGAAACACCAACCGTAGAAATATTCAAAAATACTCCTAAAAAAGAATATTTTCTTTTTACAGAAAGAAATATTATTACCAGTAAAGCTACTACAAGTGCTCCAGCGCCATTCAATTTAACCATTGATGCTACAGCACTTACAACTCCTGTAATTATCAACCAAATACGGTTATCAGTTTCATTTGCCCAATACTCAAGTGCAAGTATGCTGGAAACAAAAAAGAACAATTGAACTACATCAACAAATCCCCAAGCCATTTGCCACCAAATTAGATTACTGCTCCATAAAGGAAAAATGAGATAAAGCGCCGGTACGCGAAATTCCTTCTCCACAATAAAAACATATGTACCCACGCACAACAAAACAAAGAGGCCAAATTGGATCACCTTTGCAACAGAAAGACCAGCAATAGGCATAGTCAATAAAAATAACATTTCCCCAGCAAATTGGCCGTACGACCCTAACATTTCAGGCAGTGGATGAATATGTCCTTCACGCATCCATATTAATGGCCCGGCAGTCCGAAACCCCAACGCATCCGCCCCAACTTCTGGCGCTACTGCACTCACCCAATAAATTAACAAAAGCCCACCTAAGGCAAACAACCCACTTATTTCAATATTATTAATCCGAACGGGAGATTGCCAGGGAATTCTATTGAAGCGTAATAGTGAAGATTTAATATATTGGGGTGTCAAGGCTGCGACAAAAATCAAAAGTGCAAGCAATCCATAATAGTTCGCCATCCCCAACACACCCAGAAGGAATACCAATAGAATAAAAAAACTCAGCCCCGATGCAATCGTTAATAACCAAACGCTTTCAATATGATCTGTTGGCAAATCAAAATATCGACCGGAGAATCGAACAAAAAAGATACCTATCGCATCCGAAAGCATAAAGAGAATACACAAAACAAAAAATTGGGGTAAAGAGCCTGCAGCCATACTAACACCAAAAAACAATAATACATAAGAATAGGCCAAGACCCAAACCTGCAACTCGCGTTTTATTAACTCCAAAATAGCACTAAAAATAAAACCCAGCATTGAACTACACGCGATTAGAACAAAGGTCTTTTCACCATCACTCAATCCTGAAAGATCGTAATTAAAAGAGCCTATACTCGCCCACAAACTACTTATCTTTGACAAAAAAAGTGACGCGAATACAATCGCAAAAAGGGCTTTAAAATAATTCTGTTGAAGGAGCTTCAATACCTTCAGTATCGATACAAATGATAAAAACACAAAGAAATATGAAAATAGAACATCGAAAACTGTTGTTTGAAGAGTTTTCGACAAATTGCCCCCATCCACCGAAAAATATTTTAAGAAAACAAATATCAGCCAAAAAAACGCAAAGACACTTATAAGCCCAAATAAAATCCTCGGCTTTGAATTATTAAAATTATATTGGGTATTATTTTGTGATCCTCTGCCATAACTCATCCACAAAAACAAAAAGGCCACAACAATAAAAGCAAAAAAATAGAAAACGAACAGAAGGGCTTGTATCTCAACGCTTCTTCTTTCAAAACTGCGACCTTGAAACAAAAGGGGTGTTAAGAAATCCTTTGCAAAATAGGAAAAAATAATTGCCCCCAAAAATATCAACTGGTTAATAACTCTTGGTTTCATGATAATCGCTATGATCTCCTAGCCCCGACCGGTAATAACTGCGTCCGGGACACAAAAAACATCAAACTACCAAGGATGCTCCCTAAAGACATTATATTTGCCCCACCCATCCTCTCCAATTTTTCATGCACACCGCTTTCAGAAAATACAAAAAATCCAAAACGAATCCTGCCTCGCTATGAAAGACCGGTTTACAAAAAAAACTGCTCATGCCCATCCACGGTGATATCATGTAAAATCCTAGGCTGATGGAAGTGCTCGGCAACTTAACTTTCAATATTAACGGAATAGTCACATCAAAATCAAGGCGATTCTCAAAAAAGCATTATAGTAATGGTATTTCTATAGTTCCAATTCACATACCCTGCCAAGGTATAAAGAAAACAAGCCGAAAGATAAAGGGATGAAAACAAAAGCAACCCACCACAAAATCCTCTTCTCATTTTTATCTTCAAAAAACCTGCCAGGAGCATTCACCATTTTTTCACCTCTACCAAATCACCAAAGCACTTATCCGCTTTGTAAAAAAGGATGTATCTTTTGCCGCTTTGATATCTTTAGCATTATAAAATATCAGACGAGGATCTTTTTTACAACCACCTTAACAATCCCGTACAAACGACTGCCCTTGATTCTTCGATAGATACCAAGGATGTGAAGTATTTCCATGACCTCTGTCGTCGAAAATTGGGCTGCTACCGCACTCGAACCCATCGTTGGCCGCTGCAACATATTTTGATCCACAATTTTGGAGGAAGTCTCCATATACTTAGGCGGACGAGGTCTATCATTTCCCTTTGTATAAACTGCAAATATGGTTTCCGGCTTAAGAATGTTCTGGGCAATATAATGCACATCCAACTGCCAAATAAACTCTACAAGGCTTTGATCCAGCTCGCACAACAAATCATAATTAGGTCCATACATGGTATCCAAAAAACGCCTAGAAATAGAAGTAAAAGGAACAAAAACCCTACGGGCAAAATATTCATCAAGTAATGGAAGTACATCCCCTGATCGGATGCATTCCATCGAGTCGCCTGTATAATCGCGATTTTCGTAATCCAGATCCAACCTCACTTCGCCGTATGCAGTGTGATTATATTTAAACCGATCAGGCAATACATTCCATAGATTTCTAACAACGGCATGTGTTTCTTCCCACATTAGATATCCATTACGTGTCACGATATCAAGCACCACAAGGCGCCCATCTGGTTTCAGAGCACGATTCATTTCATAATAAATATGTTCCAAGTTGATAAGGTGATGCAAAGAGGCATGACACATGATCACATCATACTGTTCTGGTTCCAGAGATAATTCATTGATATCCTGTACCTGAAACTTCATGGACAAGTCCTCTACCTTTGCGCGCTCCCGACCCAAATCAAGCACGTGAGGATTAATGTCCATGCAAACGATCTCATAATCCACAGCGCTTTTCTTCAATTTTTGAGCCACCTCAATTTCAAGCGCTCCAGGTCCAGAACCGATGCTTAAAGTTCTCCCGCCCGGATGCATCTGCATATGAAAGGCAATTTCATCAACAAAAGATCTCCCTTCATTCGCATTTCTGATTAGTTCGTTGAATTTTTGGGAAACAAAAAACCAGCTAGGTGGAACCTTCTCAGTTAATGTTCTTTGGCTCTCTTCATTTTGATACATTGCGGCATAATGCTCAATCTCCGCCTGAACAGATTGCTTGTACGATTCTTTTTTTTCCATGACTTAGCACCTCTTTATCCGAGTTTTCGAAATTCGTAGGGTTCCCATTTCCTCCCCCATTTTTCTTCATACTTTCTTCGGTTTTCATCAAATATCTTTTGATATTTTTCGTTATCGAGTTTACCAAAAGAAGCGCCTTGAAAATGATGAATAAAAACATCCTCTGCACAGACCACCCTAAACCCCTGTTCATGGTAACGCACAGCAATATCATCATCCTCGAACATTCCAACCGAATACCTTTCGTCCAAGCCGCCCATTAACTCATATTGACCCTTACGAGCCATCACGCAGTAAAAAGCCAGCATTCGTATATCAAAGAATCGTCCTGCCATCAAGCTAGAACGATCCGATGCAAACTTTTCCATTTCGGCAGGACTTCCATACGCCACAGGAATACGAGCTTCGTTTCCAGTAGAATTTGTGACCGGACCCACCAGTCCCACACTGGCATCATCCTTAATATGAGCCAGCAATCCTTCAATCCAACCTTGCGTCACCACTGTATCATTATTCAAAAAGACCAAAAACTCTCCATCTGCTTCACGCGCCGCCTGATTATTCCCCCCTGCAAATCCCAGGTTTTCCTTGTTAAGAATCAACCTCAGGTTTTTGCGTGAACGAGAGAATTCCGACAACCATTCTGGCGTCTCATCACTTGAAGCATTATCCACAACGACGACCTCAAAGTTCGGGTATGTTGTGTTGGAATAAATACTATAGAGACATAATTTATTGTAATCAAGGTTGTTATAGGTAAGGATAAGAACACTAACCCTGGGGTATTGACTAATATCAAAAGGAGGCGGGCTATTTCGATGCTCGCCACCACGCTTCTCATAATATTGCAGCCAGTTCTTAACAGTCATTGGCTGTAATGATGTACGAACACGAGGGAATAGCCTATTAAAAATTACCGACAGTAAAGTTCTGGCGCCCGCTTCGTGATAAATCTTTCGCGCTGTTATAAGATAGCTCCTAATTTTCTGCATTGTTATCATGTCCTAATAAAAACACAAACCAAAGTCCTATCCACGCTGAACATCGCTGTCGAACCACGGGAAATATTTACATAGGTAATCAATCTTCCTCGCGCGCTCACCCACAGGACGGGCGGGAACACCTGCAACAATTGTGTAAGGCTCCACATCTCGTGTGACCACTGAACAAGCACCAATCACCGCGCCTTCTCCAATATGTATTCCCGGCAAAAGCGTTGCACGCGCACCAATCCAAACATGATCATCGATCTGCACCACTCCGCCACGAGTCGCAAAATTAGGGTCGTTAGGGTCATGCTCCATTGAAACAATATATACTTCTGGAGAAATGCTTACATTATTCTTAATAACAATACCGATTCGTCCATCCATATATACACGCCGATTAATCACAACATTATCCCCAATTTCAATATGCTGCCCCGTAAAAAAGACACCCATATGAACGCTGCTATCCCTCCCAAGAGGATAACGCATAATATTTCGATAATACCAATGTCGTATGTGAAAAGATGGAATATACGCCACCCAGTTAGTGGCAATGTAGAATTTAAGCCCGCTCAAGAAAGATCTTTTGAACATCCTGCTATCCTTTTTCCAAGTAATCATATAAACGACATAAAAAGTCGACCAAACGCCGAGTATCGTAATTCTTTCTCGCGGTTTGATAAGCAGACTCGGAAAACTGCCTGCGCAAAGCATCATTTTTTAATAAGTATATGATTTTCCGGGAGAAATCCTCGGGTGTTTCTGCAGACAAATAATCGACACCATCCTTAAAAACAAGATCTGTTACAGCAATAGATGTGGCAACAAAAGTTCGGCGCAATGCTGCGTAATCAATGACCTTGCCCCGCAACCCTGCGCCGGATATAAGAGGAGCCACACAAACTGAAGCTTTTTGAATAAAAGGACGTATATCCGATACTGCACCGGTAATGATAACCTGTTTTCCGTCTGCGAACTTAGTCAACTCAGGGGGGGGGGTATATCCTATCAAATAGATCTTCACATCTGGAATCTCTTTTTTCACCTTATCCCAAATCTCATTAAAGAAGAATAACATCGCATCCGTATTTGGATAATGCACATAATTCCCCACAAATACCAATGTGTCAGGCTCTGGCTCCACATCAGGCAGGTCAAATTCATCAAAATTCACCCCATGGTTAAGAACAACATATTCCTGTCCAGGGTAAAGCCTACGAAAAAACTCTCCATCTTTAGTTGTTACTGCAATGCGCGAATCCATTAAAGACGCGTCAAACACCTCCATACGTAACGCACGAATCAACTGCGAGAACTTGTCAGTCCAATCAACTGACAGGTTCTCGATCTGCCTCAAATCCATCAACAATCTAAGACTAACAGCTTCCATGTAAGTAAAAACTTGATAACGACCATAACCAGGGTCGTAGTTTTCTAAAGAGAGTGGCCATTCATAATGAACAACATCGGCTTGTACATCATTTAACCACTTTTTGATTTCTGCCTGATTTCCGCCAAACTGCCAATATGGTATTTTTAGAATGCTTCGGCAATAAGGCGCAATAATATCCGCTGTGGTTCTATCCTCTTGATCGTAATAAGACGCAACCAAATATACATCATTCTGCTCGCTCAATATTTTTATAAAGTTTAAAACACGATTCCCCCCCCCGTGAAAGAGATTGGGAAATTGGGAAGTAATAAAAAGAATTTTTCTTCGCTGCTTCTCTGGGCTCCCCAAAGGAAGTTTGGAAGCCTGAATGATCTGACGATCTATATTTAGCGGCTGGCTTTCAATAGCCCGTATATAAAGAAAGAAATCATGTAATACTTGATAATACTTTTCTTTTCCAAGCCTACTCTTTAAGGCATTTAAAAGCTTAACAGAATCAACATCCAGCTCAAGTTGACGCAACAATTTCTCCACCCCTTTTTCTGCCTGAAAATCCACAGCGACAATTCGTGATGTTTTTGATATTCCAAGATAGGCTTGTTTGAATTTATCAGGAAAACTCTTTATCAAAAAATCATAAGAATACTTGCCATTTCCTTCTGATGCCCTGATCTTCTTGACGATTTTTGCAAACGTTACCTTCACCCCATGTGATCTGCTAAACGAGTCCACCTTTCTCGCCAGAGACACAAAAGAAGCTACTGCTGTAAAAAGTCTGCCCTTCAAACGCGACAAGTATCGAATAAATTGATATTGAAAGCTACCAGGAGGTACTATCAATAAGCGAAATTTCCCAAGCCAAACAACAATTTTCCAAAATTTGCTATTGACTATTTTTTTAAGTTCGGCATGAATCAGATCTCTTTCTTCAGATACGCGAAAAACCTCCTCAGTCTTTTGCGACAGAGCCATTATATGATCTGCAGTCTGAGCCGACAGGTCTTGCGCCTGTATGGTAAGGTTTTGCACCTGCGTAGTAAGGTCTTGCGCCTGTAAGGTAAGGTTTTGCACCTGCGTAGTGAGTGCAAAATTATCCACAGAAAGCATCTGCTCTCGCTTATCCTTCTCAAGCACCTGGACCGTAAGCTCGTCGACCAAGGCAAATGCAGGTTCCTGAAAAGAAAATTCTTTTATCCATCGAGCAAGACATCTCTCAAACTCGGCGCTTTCCAAATAATTGGTATCAATGGATGCTTTTACCGCCTCCCTGTACACCTCTTTTAACAGGGAGGGAACCAAAGGATCATTAATCACATCATCCGGCTGAAAAAGAGAATGCCGCAAATCATTTTCCAAGAATTCTTCTTTGAATTTTTCCATTCGAGCAGGGACGATTTCCAAATCAAACGCTTGTGCAACGCGAATCAACTCACCATTTGGATTCTGCATCAATCGATCATAATCCACCAAGACTCTGGTTTCGCCTACAGTCCCAATTATGCTATTTAGTACATGCTCGGTCCACATTAGATAGCTTTTTCCAGCACTAAATCCATCCCGCTTAAACAATGATCTCGCCACACTCAATGGATTCCGGATCATCAAGATATACCCTATGGTAAATCCACTCCCAGCAAATACATCCTTCCAAAACGGAAGAAGTTTTGCAACCCGCGGATCTTTGAATCCAAAGATTGGTGAGCTTACTGTCTTTTTCTGGAGAATGTTAAGTGCGCGCTCAACATATTCATTATCACGCAATCTTTCTACATCATTGCCTCGAATGGGGGTTAAGAAATGCCAATCGCTTTTAACATAGTTCAACAACTCGATATTAAACGCATTTAATTCAGCATCCTCCCAAAAGCCTTTATCATTGACCCCTTCCACTGGAGGGAGAAGATCACAACCAAGATCAACCCCCATAACTTCCAGTCCCCGGGTAATTGCGCTTGTGCCACTACGGTGCATGCCGAGTACCACTATCAATTGACTACCTTTTTTTGTCATTTTAATCCAATGCCATATAATTTACTTTTATCGTCACAAAATAGGGATTCGAAGCTATACTCAATTGATAGATATATCAAAAAATAGCTGCATCTTTAATAAAACAAAGCATTTTTTGGTTTCTAGGATGTGCCCAGTCATTTATCATTTCTACTCTTAATTTTGCCGCTACAGACAGGTTTTGCATTTCAGTGAAAGAATAATGAAAAGGATCGTGATCATAATATGTAGTCACCGCCCCTGGAGAATGAAATATCGGTTCAAGATGAGCAGAATCTGGAACATAAAAAAAAGTTGCATAGAACCTGCCATTTGGTTTTAAAGACTTTTCTACTTCAACCAGACAGCGCATAATATTATTCATGTACAAATGAGTGAAAACGGAAATTGCTATAGCATAATCAAACTTTTTTTCAAACAAGGACAATTCAAATTTATCATTTACCAATAAGTTTGGATTTTTAACCAACAATCCCAACTTAGACAACTCGACATTTGCGGCTCCAATAAGCGACGGATTCATATCTATACCGCAATAATTACCTTCTTTTAAGTAATCCACAAAATACCTTCCTCCGCGCATGGCCCCACACCCAACATCAGCCAATGTATTTTCAGGCGATAATCCCTGCGACTTCATAAATTCAAACTGCAGCAGCCCAACCTCATCCCAAAGCCCTCCAACAAAGGATCTATGTTCTCCAGCTTCAATCTCAGAGGCTGTTAGCTGTCGCCCATAGGAATTAATCATTGGACCCGTTGACTGAGCAGCCGCATCAGGTGCAGTCATCTCATTTTTTTGTTGAAATTTCGCGAACATTTTTTTAAGCATTTTATTCCCTGCAAATCAGATATTCAAATATCATGAACGCGTTTTATATCCCAAACAAGAATATTTCGCAAGCTACAAACCTTTACACTTTTCAAATTACATAATTATACAATCAAGCAGACTTAAGAAATTGGCTTGATCTCAACAGTTGGGAATAAATACACATTTGCCCAAAAAATTGACCGTTCCCAACGTGATACAGAAAAAACTATCGCATCTTCTATATAATCCAAATAATTGGCGGTCTTTTGGTATGGGCTAATAGGCCCAGTTAATGCGGCTTGAATAGAGTAAACCCCCTCGTGCAATGGCAGTCGAATTGAATAGTCAATTTGAAAACGACTACCAGGGAGGACGTCTAAAAGAGATAACCCTGCAAGCAAAAAATTTGAGCCGGTAATATTATTTTTTTTATCGTCTTTCACATTAAAATTTACTGAAATCTCGTTCTCCACAAATACTTCAAAATAGATACTAACTTTAACTTCCTGGTCAAAATCAACCACAGTAATAGGCTGGTCGTTAGAGTCAAGAAGCTCAATATAAGTAATACGAGCATCGCCAGTGCCATACCGAAACTGCGAAACTCTCTTAGTGAACTCTTCGGAGGTTTTCATGACGCCACCTGACCTGGCCGATAATGAAGTTTCTCTCTTCTCACTCGAGATGACTTCATTATTAATCGCATCATCGGATGCCGTGGTTGTTTTTTGTTGGTCAGCACTCATCTCTTCCCGCATTTTTTGAATATAGTGCTCAGCTACTTCAGCAGCCGTTCCCTGCCTCTTCAATTCCCCGCGATCTAGATACACCCCTCGCGAACAAAGACTCTTAAGTGCAGAAATATCATGACTTACAAAGAGTATGGTCATACCACTCTCTTGTCTTCGCTTAAGGGCTGTCATACATTTTGCTTGAAACTTCATATCTCCAACAGAAAGAGCCTCATCCACGATCAAGATATCCGGTTGAGACATAATACTGATTGCAAAAGCCAGTCTTACGAACATTCCACTTGAATACATTCTGACCGGTTGCTCAATAAATTCCCCTATATCGGCAAAAGCAATAATATCCTCAAAGCGGGCATTGATCTCTTCCTTCGATAAGCCAAGGATAGACCCATTAAGATACACATTTTCCCTCCCTGTAAATTCTGGATTAAAACCAGAACCAAGCTCCAAAAGAGCAGCCAATCGGCCAGTGGTCTGCACCCATCCATTGGTAGGTGTTAAAGTTCCACAGATCAATTGCAACAAAGTAGATTTTCCGGAACCGTTTCTTCCGATAATTCCAACTGTTTCACCCTTCCTAACCTCAAAAGAAACATCTCGCAGAGCCCAAAATTCATGGAAATATGTTTTCGGCGTCCACCCGGCAAGTGCGCGCAAGCGCGGAATAATCGATTGTTTCAATCTATCTTGAGGACGATTGTATATTTGATAACATTTGCCAAGACCAGACACTTGAATAGCAATTTCATTAGAGGACATCTGCAAATCCCTTTCGTGTTTTCTGAAACCACCAAAAACCAGACACAGCGATAAAAAAACCTAGGGACAATTCTATTATTAAAGCAACCCAATCCGGCACTTCTCCAAAGACAAGAACCTTTCGCCCTTCAGTAATAATCATCGCCAAAGGATTAAGGCGCAGCCAATATTGGTACTCCGTTGGCAAACTGGATATTGGATAAAACACCGCGGATACGAACATAAGAATTGTTGTCAACACGCTGGTCATCTGCCCGATATCCCTTATATACACACCTAGCGACGCTAAGAACCAGGCAACCCCTATACTAGCAAAAATAAGCGGCAACAGCACAAGCGGAAAGTAAATTACCGTCCAAGGAATACTTCCTTTGACTAGTAATTGCACAGCAAGAAGCACAATAAGGCTGGTTACACTATAAAAAAGTGCCGACCCCATAGTTACCCAAGGCAATATTTCCAAGGGAAAAACCACTTTCTTTACATAATTAATATTTGAAATAATCAAACTTGGAGCGCGATTGAACATCTCAGAAAAAAGCCCAAATATTATCATACCTGCAAATAAAATGATCGCAAAATCAGCATTTGTCGCTCCAACACCTTCCCCCCAACGGGCTTTAAAAACAACCGAGAAAACAAAAGTGTAAACTGCAAGCAAAATCATTGGGGTGACAAAAGACCAGGCCAATCCCATGAGAGAACCACGATAGCGACTGGCTATTTCGCGGCGAGTTAACTCTAAAATTAACCGGCGGTTACGCCAAAGGCTTGCAAACATCGCTATTGGCGTAGCAGAAGTTTTATTTTGAGAGTGCATACAATTCAATCCTTCGTATTAAGGAACAAAAAACTGGAAATAGTCAGTCAAACAGGGAATCTCACAAAAGCGTGCTACTATCTATATTACGTGAATTTTTCAGGCTTGACAAGCTTTTCGCAAAATCCCCAAAACAGATATAAAAAATAGTATTCAATTTAAATCCACTTTATAGCCAACAATTAGATATAAAAGGGGTAATTAAGAGTAGAAATCCTCAAATAAATTTACGCTCTCGCAAAAGGATATGATTTAATAGAAAACGTATTCTTTCACCCATTCGCCTTAAGTTTTCGAGAAAATAATTCAAGTGATTTTTCGTACAGTATCATATCCTTATCATTTTCATTACATAGTCTTGTAAATAAGCTCCTTCCCAGGATTGCCTCCATATCGTTCAATCGCTCCTGAATATTTTTTTTCCTTTCAGAGCTTCTATTCTCAATAGAATAGCTCATTTCCATGGAACCAAAATATTGGGATAAATATTTTCCAATCCCAGCAATCGATTCATTAAAGTACTCTACAACTCCAAAATAGGGGGAAAGTGATATTCTCTCAATTGCCAATTGTAATTCTTGATCTGTTGCAACCGCACTTCTCATATCACGCTGCCTACCAGCCAGATATATCGTCTGGAAATTCCTTATAACAGACCCATTCCCCTTTTCTAGCCGCCACTTTACATATTCTACAATTCCACGCTCCCTGGCAATCTTTGCGCCTAAACTGGGGCTATCCACTGGCTGATTCCGTTCAAAGTAATAGACCGAGCCGATACGGTCTATTGGATGGCGTAAAAATAATATTGGGTGAAAAGAAATATCCTGACTGACGGGAATAGGCAGTCTCGCTTGATGACTTGAAATCGATTTTAATTGTGGATTATCCCTTGCATACTTCAAAATAAGGTCGGATTCCAAGGTATCCCA